>VAPK010279105.1_pt1 | contig 20259 bp, 17 predicted proteins | sample 3395031 | NCBI WGS metagenome assembly VAPK01 (sample SAMN08290443, study PRJNA428436) | hydrothermal vent metagenome | isolation source: Deep-sea hydrothermal vent chimney 1 | place: Pacific Ocean: Juan De Fuca Ridge
ACTCGTAATAGGTAGAATCAATTGCCGGGATAAAAAACCGGGAAATATTATTGTCCAATGCTCTTTGAATTGCTTCGTTTCTATCAACATCAAACTGTTCTGCATATAAATGTGTATGTGTATCTGTAAGGGTCATTTTGTGATTTTGTATAGCTTAAAATGTAAAGATAAATTTAGAAAGTAATATATTACTTAAATCAAAATAAAATTATCAACAGGTCTGTTTAAAAGTTAAATCTATTTAAATCCTTAAAAAAATTATTTTTATTAAATTTACCTACTTAAAACTCAAACCAAATCATGAAAATTTACCATAACCCAAGATGTAGTAAAAGTCGGCAAGGCCTATCCATTTTAAATGAGGCCAAAGTTGATTTTGAAATAATTGAATATTTAAAAACACCTCCATCCAAAAAGGAAATTAAAGATCTGCTTAGCAAATTAAATATGGAACCTATTCAATTAATTCGCAAAAATGAATCAGACTGGAAAGAAAACTTTAAAGGAAAAGACCTTAGCAATGAGCAAATTATTGATGCTATGGTTGCATTTCCTAAATTAATTGAACGTCCTATAGTTATTCACGGCAATAAAGCTGTAATTGGTCGACCACCTGAAATAATTACAAGTATTTTATAAGACCATTTTTCTTAATTTAATAAAACTGATAAACCCTAATTGCATTAAACTAGTGGTTTATGGTAATTCGTGAAAATCCCCTAAAACCACTATTTTTTTGTACAGTTTAAAAATCTATTTTAGTCAGATTATATTTATGCGAATGAAATTACTGCTTACATTAATTATTAGCTTGATTTCCCTAAGTGTGTATAGTCAACAAGTTAATGAATATTTTAAGGTAACGGGTATTGTACATGATACAGATACCCATAAGCCATTACAGTTTGTTGCCGTAACTTTTCAAGATATAAATACTCAAGAAATAATAGGAGATGTAACCGATAAAAACGGTGAATTCGAGGTTGATGTTCCCAGCAGCAAATATTATTGTATAGTTGAATCTTTATCATTTAGCCCGTTCATAATCAGATCTCTAACTATAAATCAAGAGATGGAACTTGGTATTATAGAATTAAAGTCCAATTATGAAAAATTAGACGAGGTTGAAATTATTGCTAAAAGCAATATTATTGATTATAAATTTGGGAAAAAGATCTACAATGCATCTAAAGACATTGCAAATGTCGGCGGTAATGCAATAACCGTTCTGGAAAATACACCTTCTGTACGGGTAGATGATCAAGGTAATATTTCAATTAGAGGGAATGCGGCAATGGTTTTGGTAAACGGAAAACCTTATGGAGGTTCAAAAAGTAATGCCGATGTTTTAAGTTTAATTCCGGCCAACAGTATTCAAAAAGTTGAAATTATCGCTCAATCAGCTAAATATGATGCAGAAGGCGGTGGTGGCATCTTAAATATTATTCTTAAGAAAAGAATAAATGAAGGCTATAACGGAACAGTAGAAGTCCACGGTGGAATTCCGGATAACGATGGAATTTCAACATTTATCAATTATAAAACCGACAAGATCAATATATTTTCAACTGCTAGTTTCAATCATTTACTTAAAATAAAAGACACTAAAATTGATCAAATATTCCTAGATGACAACAAATTACCAACCGGAAAATTTGATGAAATACGAAAAGATGATAGACAACGAAATAGTTTTTTATTCAATTTGGGAAGTGACTTTTACTTGAATGATAAAAACACTTTAACAACATCTTTACTTTATACAAATACGAATAAAAACTATGATTCTGAACTATTTTTAAATGATTTTCAACCTGTTGGAAATCTGGTTAAAACATCATTTAGAGATGCCGATGACAATACAGATGAATCTCTTTTAGAAGCATATATCAATTACACTACCAAATTTAAGAAAGAAGGGCACAGCTTGGATATCAATTTTAAATATGACAATAATATAGCTGATAATAATACCTTTATAAAAAATTTCGAAACTTTTCCAGGAAATGAGATAACCGAGCAAAAATATATTAAAAATGAATCTGTAGATAATTATAATTTTCAGCTGGATTATACTTTGCCAATCAAAGAAAATTCAAAAATTGAAGCCGGTCATAAATCCAGTTTTAGAATTTATGAAAATGATTTTACTGCAAGTAATTTAAATCCGATTAGTGGTGTGTTTGTTGCAATACCTGAGTTTACAAGTATAATAAATTATAAAGAAAATATTTATGCTTTTTATCTAAGCTACAGCAAAGAATATGAAAATATTAGCTTTTCAGTTGGTTTAAGATCCGAAATTACAAATACCGAAATTAAAGATAAAAAAACGAATGAAATTTTTACAAATGATTATACCGATCTTTTTCCAACAGCATTAATAGGTTACAATTTTAGTAATCAAAGTAATCTATCATTAAGCTATTCAAGGTATATTGACAGGCCAACAATTTCTCAGTTAAATCCATTCAATTCGTTTACAGACGAACGATTTATTCTGGTGGGAAATCCATTTTTAAATCCATATTACACCAATTATTTCCAATTCGAGCATTATCAGGAATTTGAAAAAATAACTTTGATCTCTGCCTTATATTATTCAAACTCAACGGAGCGAATTTTAAATGTTTTAGAAAATACCGGTGAGCAAACCACAGATGGTTTTGACATATTTAGAAGAATTCCTATAAACAATGGAACGTTAAATTATACAGGGTTGGAAGTTAGTGCTACTTATTCTCCTACCAATAAAATAAAATTGTTTGGATTACTTAGCCCTTACTACGCGAAACTTTCCAATACCAGAGACAATGCATATGATTATGAAGACATCATTTGGTATGCCAATGTAAGAATGCTTTTGAGGTTTACCGATACATTTCGATTTCAATTGGATTACAATTTTCAATCTCCTGTTAAAACTGCAATCACCGAATTGGATTCGTTTCAATATGCAAACTTAACCACAAGTAAAGATTTTTTTAATGGAAAAGCGACTCTTACTTTTAAGATGAATGATATCTTTCATTCTAGAGAGGCTATTTACAAATCATTGGAAGCCAATACAATTACAAATAGAAGTTTTATTTTTGACAGCCAGTTTTTACTTTCATTTTCCTATAGATTTAATAAAGCAAAAAGAAGAAATTCAAATAACCGTGCAAAAGATATTAATAAAGATGTTTTTGAAATCGACGATAATATCAAATAAAAAAGGCTGGTAAAAACCAACCTTTTTATATTATGTTTTATATAACTACTTTTTTGCTTTTTTAGCTTCTCGTTTAAGTTTCCAATTTTCTATTGTATTTCCAAAAAGCCAATAAGGAACAACGAAAGTCAATAAAAATACCATAAGCCAAAAACCCATTGTAAAGATGGCTAAAAAAACTAAAAAACCTAAAAACTGATTGATATCCATATGATTATTCCCTTTGTTAAATTTTATTCAAAAATAATATATATTTTTAATACTACAATTAATTACTCGTTTTTTTTATCATTTTAATTAACAAATATTTAACTAAAACTATATTAAACTAAAATACCTTTCATCAGTCTTAAAAGCTGTTAATTTAAGTTTAAGAATGAAAAAATACTTTTATGTCATATTACTAATTTCAATTAGTAATATGACTAAAGCTCAACAAAAGGGAAATTATCCCAAAAGAAATCTTACCAAATACGAAATTACTGGTCAAGTAATTGAAAAAAACAGTAATCAAGGCCTTGAATTTGCAACAATAATTTTTAAACCTTTAAGAGGAAAGAGGGTCTTTGGTGGCTTAACCAATAAAAATGGGAAATTTAGTATTGATATTCCGAAAGGGATGTATACTGTGAATGTTGAATTTTTATCATTTAAAACAATTACATTGAATGATATTAGAATAGATCAAAATAGAAGCTTAGGAGTTATTTTTCTGGAAGAAGATCAACAAACCCTGGATGAGATAGAATTAATTGCTGAAAAAAGCACTATGGAGATCAGGTTGGATAAAAAAATATATAATGTTGGAAAAGATATGACAGTTAAAGGTGGAACAGCAAGTGATGTGCTGGATAATATTCCATCGGTGACAGTTGATACAGATGGGGTAGTTAGTTTACGCGGGAATGAAAATGTTAGAATCTTGATCAATGGAAAGCCCAGTGGATTAGTTGGTATTGATGATACGGAAGCTTTACGTCAATTCCCTGCAGATGTAATAAAAAAAGTTGAGGTTATCACTAGTCCTTCAGCGCGTTATGACGCAGAAGGAACTGCCGGAATTTTAAATATTATTTTACGACAAGGCAAGGCTTTGGGATTTAATGGTTCTGCAACCGTAAATACTGGTATACCGGCCTACTACGGGTTCTCAACAAATTTGAATTACCGAATGGAAAAAGTAAATTTTTTTACGAATATAGGATATAGTAACCGAGACACACCTGGTAATGCCAGTGCCACAACCGAAAATTTCTCACCTACTGCAAGTAACCCGTTTACCAAAGAGCTTAGAGATTTTGAAAGAATTAGAAAAGATTTGAATACAAATTTTGGCTTAGAATATTTCTTTTCAGAAAAAACTTCGATTACAGGAAGTTTTTTATATCGCAATTCAAACAGAGAAAATGAGACTACCAATTTTACCGATGCCTTCGATAATAATTTAGTTTTAGATAATACAAATCTTCGATTTGAAGATGGAGATTCGAAAAGTTCGGTATTGCAGTATTCATTGAATTTTCAAAGAAATTTTAAAAATGACGGACACGTATTAACTTTAGATTTTCAATTACAGGATAACACTAGCGATTCATTTAGTTTAATTACTAATGAAGAGACTTTCCCAGATGAAATAACAAAACCTTCAGAAAAAATTGATTCTGAAAACAGTCAGCAAAGATTACTATTACAAGGTGATTATGTCCTACCAATTGGTGAAAAACAGCAATTTGAAGCAGGTTTCAGAACTAACATAAACGACCTTACAACCGATTACAGGTTTTACAATGAAGATGTCAATGGTAATTTTATTTTAAATGAAAATGTATCTAATATTTTTGTTTACGATGAGACCATTCATGCTTTATATTCTCAATATGGTAATAAGTTTGGAAATATTTCTGCCCTATTCGGATTGAGAATGGAGTATACGAATATAGACGTAAAAATTGTAGGTCTGGACCTGGATTTTAACAAAAATTACACAGATTTTTTCCCAACGGTAAATCTGGCTTATGAATTTAGTGAAACTGAAAATCTTAGTCTGGGTTATAACCGACGAATTAGGCGTCCTCGTTCGAGATTTATCAACCCATTTCCTTCTGTATCAAGCAAAACAAATATATTTCAAGGAAACCCAGATTTAGACCCATCCATTTCAAATGGATTGGATTTGGGTTATTACAAACGATGGAAAAAAATAACTTTTAATACTTCTGTATATTATACTCATGCCATCGATGTTTTTCAATTTATTAGCGAAGATACTGGTGAATTAACAGATGAAGGCCTTCCAATTATTAGGCGAACACCCATAAATCTATCAACCAGTGATCGATATGGATTTGAATTTTCGTTAAACTATACTCCTATTAAACAATGGAGGTTCAATACCAGTTTTAACTTTTATAATTCTACTATTAAAGGATTTTATGATGGAGAAGATTTTGGTTCTGTAAATACTAGTTGGTTCACAAGATTTAGTTCAAAAATAGTACTTCCTGCAAAAATAGACTGGCAAACAACAATGATGTATAGAGGTCCGTCAGAAAACTCACAGTCAAAAAGAGACGGTATGTTCTATACTAGTTTAGCTTTTAGTAAAGATATCTTAAAAGGCAATGGCACCCTTACTTTTAACATAGATGACGTATTCAATTCACGCAAAAGAACTTCTGAAACACTGACAGATACTTTTAGCCAAATTAGTGAGTTTCAATTTCGACAACGTCAATTTAGATTGTCTTTTGCATATCGTTTTAACCAAAAGAAAAAACGGCAAAGACAAAGGAATATGGATAGTGGAGGTGATCAAGAAAACTTTGGAGGATAAAAACTGTTAAGTAACAAATCTTACCTTTAATTGTTTAAAAACAAGACCTTATTCAAAATTTCTTTGCTCGCTATTTCGTATATTTGTATCTATAATTTACAACAAAATTTCACAGGAAATGAATAATATAAAATATAGAATTGAACACGACACTATAGGTGAAGTTCAAGTTCCGGCAAATAAGTTTTGGGGAGCCCAAACAGAGCGTTCCAGAAATAATTTTAAAATTGGTAAAAAGGCATCTATGCCAACAGAAATCATTGAGGGATTTGCATATCTAAAGAAAGCTGCAGCTTTTACCAATTGTGACTTGGGGGTGTTGAGTGAAGAAAAAAGAGATGCTATAGCAACCGTATGTGACGAAATTTTAGATAAAAAGTTAGATGATCAATTTCCTTTAGTGATCTGGCAAACCGGTTCGGGTACACAAAGTAATATGAATTGCAACGAAGTAATCGCAAACAAGGCACATGTAAATAATGGTGGAAATTTAGAAGATAGCAAGAAATTTATTCACCCTAATGATGATGTGAACAAATCACAATCTTCAAACGATACCTTTCCAACAGGTATGCATATTGCAGTTTATAAAAAAATTGTTAAAACTACTATTCCCGGAGTTGAAGCCTTACGGGATACTTTGCAAAATAAATCTGTTGAATTTTCTAATGTAGTGAAAATAGGAAGAACCCATTTAATGGATGCTACTCCATTAACTCTGGGGCAAGAGTTTAGCGGTTATGTTTCTCAATTAAATCACGGCTTAAAGGCTCTAAATAATACCTTAGCCCATTTATCTGAATTGGCATTAGGTGGAACTGCGGTTGGAACCGGAATTAATACACCTAATGGATATGCTGAATTGGTTGCCGAATATATTGCCAAATTTACCGGATTACCATTTGTTACGGCAAAAAATAAATTTGAAGCCTTAGCAGCGCATGATGCAATTGTAGAAACACACGGGGCATTAAAACAACTTGCCGTATCTTTAATGAAAATTGCAAATGACATTCGTATGTTGGCATCCGGTCCAAGAAGTGGTATAGGAGAGATAAATATTCCTGCAAATGAACCAGGATCATCTATCATGCCAGGAAAAGTAAACCCTACTCAGGCAGAAGCATTGACCATGGTTTGTGCCCAAGTAATAGGTAATGACGTGGCAATAACAGTTGGAGGATTAAGCGGTCATTACGAATTAAATGTTTTTAAACCGGTTATGGCATCAAATGCGCTGTCTTCAGCTCAGTTAATCGGAGATGCATGTCAATCATTTAATGAGCATTGTGCTATGGGTATTGAACCTAATCAAGAAAGGATAACTCATTTATTAAACAATTCGTTAATGTTGGTAACAGCTTTGAATACCAAAATAGGTTATGAAAACGCAGCAAAAATTGCCAAAACAGCTCATAAAAATGGTACAACTTTAAAAGAAGAAGCTGTTAATTTAGGGTTTTTAACGGAAGATGAATTTGATGAATGGGTAAAACCTGAAGACATGGTTGGTAGTTTGAAAATATAGTGAAAAAAATAAGAAGAAAGTAGAAATATGTGTAATAGCTTTAATAAAAAATTCCTTGACGAAGCTGCAAAAGCTATACAAAATGAAGACGCGAATTATACATCGCATCACAGTCATTTTATGGACAAGGCAATTCAAGCAGCTATTCAGGGTATGAATAAAAACGAGGGGGGACCATTTGGCTGTGTTATTGTAAAAGATGGTAAAATTATTGGTAAGGGAAATAATAAAGTTACCTCTACAAATGACCCCACAGCACATGCAGAAGTTACGGCAATTCGCGATGCTTGTAATAATTTAAAATCATTTCAATTGGAAGGTTGTATCATCTATACTTCTTGCGAACCTTGTCCAATGTGCTTAGGAGCCATCTATTGGGCGAGGCCCGATAAAGTCTATTTTGGAAGTTCCAAAACAGATGCTGCCAATATAGGATTTGATGATGCTTTTATTTATAAGGAATTACCTTTAGATTTTAACAAAAGAAGTATTCCTTTTGAGCAAATTGACAGAGAAAATGCGATCAAAGCATTCGAACTTTGGGATACAAAAAATGACAAGACAGCCTATTAATTTAAGCATAAAAGTATGAGAAAAGCAGGTATTTGGTTAGATCAAAAAGAAGCATTGATCATAACTCAATTTAATAATTCTATTACAAAAGAGCTTATTATTTCTGAAATTGAAACTAGAGAAAGAATTCCGGGAGAAAAGAAGATCTATGGTAGATTTGGTGATCAATATTTAAATGATGAAAAAAGTAAGGAGAATAAAATTAATGATCTTACAAACAGATATTTAAATAATATTCTTGACCAATTAAAAAAAGTAGATGAGGTCTTATTATTTGGTCCGGCTCAGACCAAAATAAAACTAGAGAAATTAATTCTCAATGATAAAAGTCTATCATCAAAATTAAAAAGTGTTCAAACTGCAAACAATATGACTGAAAATCAAAAAGTCGCTTTTGTTAAAAAATATTTTAAGGACTAGCCGGCAGAACCTCTGCTTAATAATCGAATCCTGTTGTAATATTTTTCATATTCCAATTCAGCTATTTTTCGATCTTTTTGTTCTAACTTAATCAATTTGGATTTTTTCTTTTTCTTAACGAATTTTCTAAGATCCTCATTTTTTGCGTTTTCCATTTTTTAGCAATTTATCCTAAATAACGCAAAACAATAGAGAGTTATTATATATTTAAAACGTATTTTTTTATAAAGACCACGCGTTACCTATATCTTTTAATGGTACACAAGCTTCATATTTACCCGGAATAGGGTCATAATTTAACACTTCCTCGCCTACTCTTTCAGAAGAATAATAACCAAATAAAGAATAATATCTTACACTAAATAAAAACTTGTAGATCAAATAATTTTCTCTGTTTTCAGAGCTCACTTCGCTTTCTTTTTTATAACGATATTGAAGAGCTTCTTCCTGCTCTTTTTGCGATAATTTAAAATAGTTCTCAAATAATTTTTTTATTTCATCCTTATTCGCTTTTTCAATCTTTGTATTGAATTTTGATTCAAATACTTTGGCAAAATGAGAGGCTCCTTCACGAAACTGATTTTGCTTTTCAACTGTTTCTACCTCTTTGTACATTTTATCAATAAACTGTGGCACATTCACATCTAATGCACCTGGTAATTCTTGTGATGATGGAATTATGATATCAACCAAATGGCCTACTAAAATTTTTTCAGATTCATTTAAAAAAATTGGTTTCCAACTAACAGGATCAGACGTACAAGATGAAAGCATATTCATCACTGTAGGAACCGAAACTACATATCCTATACTTAGAGATAAGTTCTTAAGAGCAGCTCTTCTATCCATTTGAATTTTGTTTTTTATTTTGATTAAATATTTTAGCAGCATAATTCGCAGCCCTTGCTGTAATTGCCATATAAGTTAAAGAAGGGTTTTGCGATGCTGATGACGACATACACGAACCATCGGTTACATATACATTTTGAACAGTATGTATTTGATTGTACTTATTTAAAACAGAAGTCTTCGGATCTCTACCCATTCTGGCTGTACCCATTTCATGAATACCATTACCAGGATAACAAGGTCTGTTATAACCTCTTACATTTTTAAATCCCGATGCCTTTAACATAGAAACGGCTTCCTTTTCGGCATCAATTCTCATCGCTGCTTCATTCTCTTTGTATTCGCAATCAAAATCAACTGTAGGCAGACCCCATTCATCCAGTTTATCATAATTCAATGTCATCTTATTTTCGTGATATGGTAAACATTCTCCGAAACAATTCACTCCAATTCTCCATTGCCCCGGTTTTAACAAGTCTTCTTTTAGTTTTTCACCATAACTCATTTCACCAATAGCCCTTGCCCAATTTGTTCTACTTGCACCACCTTGCATGCCATAACCTCTTATAAAGTTTTCTTGCTTACTTTTTTTATCAATATTTCTAAATCTAGGCACAAAAAAACCAATTGGTCTTCTTCCTTTGTAATAATCTTCTCCATGCCCCTCATAAATACCAGTTGCTCCAACTTTAAAATGGTGATCCATCATATTATGTCCCAATTCACCGCTATCATTTCCCAATCCGTTTGGGAAACGTTCTGATTTCGATTGTAATAAAATACTTGTACTTGCAACAGTTGAAGCACAACAAAATATTACATCAGCAGAAAATTCTATTTTTTCATTAGTTTCTGCATCGATAACACGTACACCTGTTGCTATTTTTTTATTGTCATCATAAATAATTTCATGTACGATCGAATTCGGACGTAAGGTCATCTTTGCCGTTTTTTTAGCTGCAGGTAAGGTAGAAGCATTGCTGCTAAAATACCCACCAAAAGGACATCCTCTTATACATCTATTTCTAAACTGACAATTTGATCTTCCTTCTCTTTCAATATCACCAGTTAAATTTGCAGCTCTTCCATTGATTATCTGTCTGTCATTAAAATTTTCTGCTACTCCTTTCTGGAATTCTTTTTCTACACAATTCAAATCCATTGGTGGAGTAAAAACACTATCGGGCAATTGAGAAAGACCTTCGGATTTTCCAGTAATTCCAACAAATTTTTCGACTTTCTCATACCAGGGTATTAAATCTTGATAACGAATTGGCCAATCAACCCCATGTCCATCCATTTTATTTGCTTCAAAATCCATTTGACTCCACCTAAACGACATTCTTGCCCACATCAAAGATTTACCTCCAACGTGATACCCTCTTATCCAGTCAAATCTTTTAGTTTCATTATAAGGGTGCTTCAAATCATCAACAAACCAATGCTTACTGGCTTCACCTGTTGTGTATCCTGTACGTGCTTGCTTTTCCTGTTTCTTTCTTTCTTCAACTGTTGCTTTACCTCTGTGTTCAAAATCCCATGGATCCATATTCATGGTAGGATAATCCTTGATGTGCTCAACCAGTCTACCTCGTTCAAGTACTAAAGTTTTCAAACCATTTTCACAAAGTTCCTTTGCAGCCCATCCTCCTGATATTCCAGTTCCAATGACAATGGCATCGTATTGATTTGGATTCATATTATTATATGCTTTATTGAATTATACTAATTAAATCATTCAAGATATATTTCTTGAAACTATCTCTGCAAATTAACTAGTTTATGAAGAAATATTGTTTAAATTATTTCAATGAAATTTTTTGAATTTACCTAACTTCTATGTTTCGCATAGATCCTAGGATATAAAAAGGTAGTGGCTACCTTAAATACCTTTCTTCTATTACTTGTAAATGATGTAAGAGATGGCCTGATGTTATATACCCTAATGCTCTAACCGAAATGAATTCTCCACTTGCTTTCCCTTTTAAAAAAAGAGTTTTATCTGAAAAATTCGAATACATTAAAATTGTTGATTGGCGCAACAGCGAGAATTCTTCCAACAGATCTTTGTAATTAACAGAGTTTGCATTAGATTCACTTACAAACAAATTCTCATCAAAACCAGATAATTCGCTTCCATCATTTCTTGCAAACCGCAAAGCTCTATAATTAAAAACTCTTTCTGCATCGATTATATGTTGAACTATTTCTTTTATTGTCCATTTACCTTTTGCATATTGATACATTTGCTTTTCCGTATCCAAATTTTCCAGAATTTGAATGGCTTTTTTAAAAGAAATCCTTAGGTTTTCGATTAAATTTCCATCATTATCCAATAAAATCTGAATATAAGGCTGGTAAAACGAAGCGTATTCATTTAATTCAGGTTTTGACATAAAATATATATTTAAAAGAATAGTAAAAATACAACTTATCTATCAAATATAACTTTCTTAAAATCAACTAATTAATTTATAAGTTTGCTTTGCAATTTCAAGTTCTTCATTAGTAGGAATTACCAGTATTTTTACCAACGAATTAGCTGTACTAATCTCTCTTAATTCTTTGTTAGGTTTGCTATTCTTTATCTTATCCAATTCAAAACCGAAAAATTTCATATCTGCACAGATCAAACTTCTCATATAAGAAGAATTTTCTCCAATACCGGCTGTAAAAATTATTGCATCCAATCCATTCATTACAGCAACATAAGAGCCTATATACTTCTTAATACGATAAGCATTCATTTGCAAAGCCAGCTCACATCCTTTATTTCCTTTTACTGCTTCTTCCTCAATTTCTCGGAGATCGCTGTAACCGGTTAAACCTAACATACCACTTTGTTTTTGAAATATTTCATTAACCTCATCAATAGAATAACCCAAAGATTTTACCAAATAAAAAATAACAGATTGGTCGATATCCCCACTACGAGTACCCATGATCAAACCATTCATCGGTCCAAAACCAAGTGAATGATCCTTACTTTTTCCATTTTCAATTGCCGTTATACTGCATCCATTTCCTAAATGGATACTAATTATTTTACTCTTTTCTTTTTTAAGATAGGCTACTGCTTTTTCGGAAACAAATTTATGACTGCTTCCATGAAAACCATAGACTCTTATTTGGTTGTCATCTAAAAATTTATTGGGTATAGCGTATTTATATGCGACAGGAGGTAGTGTTTGGTGAAAAGCCGTATCAAAAACAGCAATTTGTTTGGCTTGTGGAAATATTTTCTCGGCCACTTCTATTCCTTCTAAATTAGGTGGATTATGTAGAGGTGCCAAGGCGAATAATTCTTCTATTTTATCTTTAACTTCCTTGGTAATCAAAGTAGTATTTGAAAATTCACTGCCTCCATGAACAACTCTATGACCAACAGCATCAATTTCATTCGCATTTTCCAATACACCAATTTGATTATCTAAAAGCAATGCAGATATTTTTTCTAAACCTATATGATGATTAGAAATGTTTTCTGTTCTTTCTAGTTTATTCGAATCAGATTTATACAGAATTTTAGAATTATCCAAACCTATTCTTTCTAATATTCCTGAACAAATAATTTGTTTTTCAGGCATTTGAATCAATTGAAATTTTATTGATGAGCTACCAGAATTAATTATTAATATTTTCATTTTTAATATTCTATTTTTTAAAACTTCAATTATTGGGCTTGAATCGCGGTAATAATTACTGTATTAAACACATCATCAACAGTACATCCTCTACTTAAGTCGTTTACAGGTTTGTTTAAGCCCTGAAGCATAGGGCCTATTGCAATGGCGCCGGTTTCTCTTTGAACAGCTTTATAGGTATTATTACCCGTATTTAAATCAGGAAATATCAAAACTGAGGCCTGGCCTGCTACTTCAGAATTGGGTATTTTTTTCAACCCAATCTCTTTGTCTACTGCAGCATCGTATTGAATAGGTCCCTCAATTTTAAGATCGGGTCTTAATTCTTTAACAATTTCTGTAGCCTCTCGAACCCTGTTGACATCTTCTCCTGCTCCTGAAGTACCTGATGAATAAGATAACATGGCTATTTTTGGTTCAATACCAAATGCCAAACTAGATTCTGCCGAAGAAATTGCTATTTCAGCCAATTGTTCTGCAGTGGGATTCGGATTTATAGCACAATCTCCAAAAACAGAAACTCTATCTTCCAAACACATAAAAAATACGGATGAAACCACCAATACACCGGGTTTGGTTTTTATAAATTGCAGGGCAGGTCTTATAGTATGTTGAGTTGTATGAACTGCTCCCGAAACCATACCATCTACATCTCCTTTATATACCATCATAGTTCCAAAATAAGAAACATCTGTCATAAAATCTTTTGCCATGTCTAAATTCACGTTTTTATGTTTTCTCAAATCATAAAAAGTTTTTACATAATCTTCAAAATATACTGATTCAACCGGGTTAATAATATTAACTTTATCAAAATCAAGGCTAATATTTAATTTAGATGTCAAAGTTTCGATTTTTGACTTTTCTCCCAATAGAGTAATTTTTACTAAGTCCAGGGCAACCAATCTAGCCGCAGCACGTAAAATTCTTTCATCATTCCCCTCAGGCAGTACAATATGTTTTTTATTCTCTTGGGCTTTTTTCGTTAAATTATATTGAAACATTCTAGGCGACATCCCCTTTGATTTTGAACTAATAACCCTATTTGAAATTGCATCAACATTTATATATTTATCGAATGTTCTAATTGAAGAATAAATTCGTTGTTTATTATTAGCATAAATATGCGATCGGATTGCTCCTATTTTATTTGCTATTTCAAAGGTGCCCTTTTGAACAGAAAGAATAGGTACTATTTCTTTTAACCCTTTTATCAATTTTAATATAGGCTCTTCCGGTATAATTCCGCCAGTTAATATTATTCCGGAAATATTAGGGTAATTATCTGATATTCCGGCTTGTAAAGAACTTAAAATAATATCTGCCCGGTCTCCGGGAGTTATTACCAAACTATTTTCATTTAAATGATTTAAAAAATTTCTCAACTGCATGGCTCCTACTGCAAAACTCCCAACCTGATTATTAATGTGTTTTTTACCTAAAAGAACTTCCGCTTCAATTTCATCAATAATTTCTTTAATTGTAGGGTTATTCAAGTTTTTTATAAATGGAATAGCACTCACTAAAACATCTGTTGAAAGCTCTTCAGTTAATGCTTTTTCAACAGAATCCATTTTATCATAATCTACCTTATTCGCGATCAAGGCCAAAACCTCGACATCTTTTTCCTCAAAAGATTCAAGAGCCAAATGTAGATTCGACACTAATTCATCTATACTTTTTCCCTTTCCACTACCCACAATTATAGCCGGGATTCCAAGGTTTTTTGCAATTAGCATGTTAATATCTAACTCAACAAATAAAGCTTCTCCCGAAAAATCTGTTCCTTCTACTAAAATAAAATCGAATTTTTCTTCCAGAGTTTTATACTTCTCAATTATTTTATCAATTACCTCTCCTTCTTTACCGTTGGCTTTTTTATGAATCACTTCAGAACCTGTTACTGCATAACATTCATTGTATTCCATATCCAGATCAAAATGGGAAAGAATTGTGTCAATATGATTATCTCTCTGGCTCGTATGAAAATCATCGATTATTGGTCGGAAATATCCAATTCTTTTCGATTTTCCAAGTAACATTCTCATTAAACCTAAGGTAATGATAGATTTACCGCTTTCCGGTTCACCGGTTGCTATATAAATTGCTTTGATCATTATTAAAAAATTTATGCAAAGATACTTTATATGTAAATAATTAAATTGACAATAATCATAATATTTATTCTTGTTTTTGAAAAAAAAGAATGTCAATTCTTATAATTTTACTAATAGGTAAATCAAAAAAATAAATTTGATTTATTATTTATCAGATAAGCTTATCTTTACCAAAAGGGTGGTTCTAAAAATTGATTCACAGCCAAATTTTCATTGTTTATTATAGACAATGAAAATTTGTGAAACCCTATCGAGATAAGGTAAGAAAATTTGAAGAAGAATATGATAAACAATGAGAACCCAATAGGGAGTGAAGATAACAAACAAACTGACTGCGTTATATTTTTTAGCAATAGCAAAGAGTATTACTAAAAAATATGCCTTGCATCTTATTTATTCTCTTTATTTTTGGCAAGAAATCAATTTTAGAACTACCCTAAACTATTCCAATTTATGACCACCTTAATTACCAATATAAAAGAGCTTTTACAAGTTAGAAATAATGATATTCAGAAGGTTTCCGGAAAGGAAATGAAAATTTTACCAACTATAAAAAATGCATTTATAGTTATTGAAAATGAATTTATCAGTGATTTCGGAACCATGAATGATATACCTGATTTGAAAGCCGATAAAGAAATCAACGCCACTGGAAAGATTGTTCTGCCAACATGGTGCGATTCACATACTCATATTGTATTTGCAGGAAATCGAGAGGAAGAGTTTGTAGACAGAATCAATGGATTAAGCTATGAAGAAATTGCAAATAAGGGAGGTGGTATCTTAAACTCTGCAAAAAAATTACAGAACTTACCGGAAGAAGAATTGTTTATCCAATCGGCAAAAAGAGTTGAAGAAGTTATGACTCTGGGTACAGGTGCTGTTGAAATAAAATCGGGTTATGGTTTGACACTGGAAGCAGAAATCAAAATGCTCAGAGTGATTAAAAAATTGGCATCCACCTATCCTATTGAAATCAAAGCTACTTTTTTAGGAGCACATGCTTTTCCGAAAGAATACAAAAATGATAATGAATCATATGTTAATTTAATTTGCGACAAAATGATTCCGGCTGTAGCCGATGAAAAATTAGCCGAATTTATAGATGTCTTTTGTGAAACCGGATATTTCACCGTTAAACAAACCAAAAAAATATTGGAAACAGGTGAGAAATTTGGATTGACTCCAAAAATACATGTCAACCAATTTACAAGTATTGGTGGTGTTCAAATTGGGGTAAAATACAATGCCTTGAGTATTGATCATCTGGAAATTATGACTTCTGAAGATATAAAAGCTATTAAAAATACTAATGTAATGCCGGTTGCACTTCCATCATGCTCGTATTTTTTAAGTATTCCCTATACACCTGCCAGAAAAATAATAGATTCGGGACTTCCATTGGCAATAGCAACTGATTTTAATCCGGGTTCTACACCAAGCGGAAATATGAATTTTGTTGTTGCAGCTGCAAGTATTAAAATGAAAATGACTCCCGAAGAAGCCATAAATGCAGCCACCTTAAATGGTGCTTATGCTATGAACTTATCAAATACCCATGGTAGTATTAGTATGGGTAAAAAGGCCAGTTTAATCATTACAAAAGAAATTCCATCATATAATTATATACCTTATGCCTTTGGCAGTAATTTAATTGATGAAGTAATTATAAACGGCAAAATTATTTAATTGTAAAATATCAGATTATGTTCTTGAAGAAATTCAGTTGTATCAAATTAGTTCTATTTAGTTTAACTCTTGTATTTATTTTTGGGTGTAAGAAAAAAGATGAAAAGGTTATTTTGAAACTTGAAGAGAAGGATACCTGGGCAATGCTGGGTTTTGAAAAAGCAGATAGTATTAATCCTATCCTGAAACCCTCAGGTGAGTTAACATTTCAAAACCCCATAAACAATAAAACAGTAAAATGGGAAGAAAGAAACGTTTTGAATCCTTCAGCAATTGTAAAAGATAATAAAGTTTATTTAATATACAGGGCACAAGATGAAAATATGGTTTCCCGTTTGGGCTTGGCCATTAGCGATGATGGACTGCATTTTAAGAAACAAGAAACACCTCTGTTTTATCCCGATAAAGACAATATGCAAATTTACGAAGAAAAAGGAGGAGTTGAAGATCCTCGTATAGTAGAATCTGAAGACGGAACCTATTTAATGACCTATACTGCCTATGATGGTAAAGTTGCCAGACTTTGCCTTGCGAGTTCAAAAGATTTAAAAAAATGGACTAAACACGGTCTGGTTTTGGGGAATGGTAAATACAAAGATACCTGGTCTAAATCTGGTGCAATCGTTTCTAAATTGGTTGATAATAAAATTGTTGCGACTAAAGTAAATGGTAAATACTGGATGTATTGGGGAGATACTTCTTTGTTTTTGGCCTATTCTGATGACCTCATTAACTGGGAGGTTGCCGAAAATAAAGAATCTAAAAAAATGATTTCTGTATTACATCCCAGAATGGGGTATTTTGACAGCCGTTTGGTTGAACCCGGACCCTATGCTTTACTGCAGGAATCTGGAATATTGTTAATCTATAATGGCAGTAATGCTGCTAATTACAACGACCCAAATTTACCTCAGTTCACCTATTCTGCAGGTCAGGCATTATTTGATAAAGAAAATCCTTTTAAACTTATTGACAGAATGGAAGCGTATTTTATCTACCCAAATAAAGCATACGAAAAAACCGGTGAAGTCAATGAAGTTTGTTTTGTCGAAGGTCTCGTGTATTTTAAGAATAAATGGATACTTTATTATGGCACAGCCGATTCAAAAATAGCAGTAGCAGTACGTAATTAACTATAAATCATTTAATTATTCCATGAATAAATTTCTTAAAGAAGCTATAAAAGAAGCAAAAAAAGGATTAAAGGAAGGCGGAATTCCGATAGGATCTGTATTGGTATATAATGGGAAAATAATTGGAAAAGGACATAATAGAAGAGTCCAAAAAAATAGCGTCGTTTTGCATGGCGAAATGGATGCTTTGGAAAATACCGGCAGACTACCGGCTTCTACTTATAAAAAATGTACTTTATATACTACCTTATCTCCATGCCCTATGTGCTCGGGTGCCATCTTACTCTATGGCATTCCAAAAGTTGTGATAGGAGAAAATCAAACTTTTTTAGGTTCAGAATCTCTTTTAAAAGAGCAAGGAGTAGAAGTAGTTGTTCTTGACAATAAAGAATGTAAAGGTCTTATGAACCAATTGATTAAGGATAAACCGGAATTATGGAATGAAGATATTGGGGAGTAAGTTTTAAGTATTAAGTTTTAAGTTTTAAGTTTTAAGTTTTAAGCAAAATTAAAAATGATTGAATAAATTATCTTTTTTAGCACAAGAGCTCAAAGAGTAGTTATTAATTTTCTCACTAATGCATTTCTTTATTAGCCAATTGACTAATTACAGAATCTCCGGTTTTATGTCTTTCGTCTAACATCTAAAGTCTTTTTTCTATTCTCTATTCTCTATTTTTCAATAATTAAGATTTTGATCTTGTTTTTAAAGCGTCTGAGGGTTTAGGAACAAAATGACCTTTCCCTCCTGCTCTGTCATCATTGAAAGTTACTGGAACATCGTCATTTAGCGTGCGTTCTTCCCATGAAATAGATTCTTTACCATCATCTTTTTTCACCATGGTGATACAATTCTCAACCGGGCAAACCAAGGAGCATAAATTACATCCTACACAGTTTTCTTCTATAATATTCGGTATTCTATTTGTTCTATCGTCTGGCAATGAAATTGCCTGATGTGCACCATCTTCACAGGCTATATAACAAAGATCACATCCAATACACGTTTTTTCATCAATTTCGGCTATTACCTTGTGTTTTAAATTTAAGTGTTTCCACTCGGTAATATTGGGTAAGGCTTTACCCGCAAAATCATAAATAGTTTGGTATCCTTTGTCCTCCATAAACTGTCGGAGTCCTGCTTCCATTTCTCTTACAATTCCAAAACCGTAATGCATAACTGCTGTACAAACCTGTACAGACGTTGCTCCCAACAAAATAAACTCTACAACATCGCGCCATGTTTCAATACCTCCAATACCAGAAATGGGAACTTTTGAAATTTCTGGATGTTGTGCCAAATCTTTAAGCATGTGCATGGCAATTGGTTTTACTGCCGGGCCGCAATATCCTCCATTAGACCCTTTACCATCTACAATAGGATATGGTGCGTAGCTATCTAAATCAATTCCAATTATACTTTTAATTGTATTTATTAACGAAATAGAGTCTGTACCACCTTGAACTGCAGCTAGACCGGGATCGATAATATGTGAAATATTTGGGGAAAGTTTTGTAATAACCGGTACGGTTGCTGCTTCTTTTACCCAACTAACAATTAGCTTCAGAACTTCAGGTTCCTGACCAACTGCCGATCCCATACCTCTTTCACACATACCATGCGGGCAACCAAAATTCAATTCGATTCCATCAGCACCGGCATTTTCAACATCTTTTACTATTTGGTGCCATTCTTTCTTACTTTCCACCATGATGGACGCTATAACTGCATGATCGGGGAAATACTTTTTAACTTCTTCTATTTCTCTTAAATTATCGGCCAGTGGTCTATCTGTAATTAGTTCAATATTATTAAAGCCCATCATTCGGGTATCTCTATAATTTACAGAACCATACCGGCTTGATACATTTATTACCGGAACACCCAATGTTTTCCACACTGCTCCTCCCCATCCGGCATCAAAAGCCTTCATGATCTGATAACCCGAATTGGTTGGTGGAGCTGAAGCTAACCAAAAGGGATTTGGTGCTTTAATTCCTGCAAAATTTATTGATAAGTCGATCATATTTTTATTTTTTATGGAACGCTGATGACACTGATTTAACAGGTTTTCATTGATTGTTTTTGACTCTAATTGAATCAATATTTATCATATCAATCTGCGTTATCTGCGTTCTATTTTTTATTTAACCATAGATGCATTCCTTGTGCTGCCATTTTTCCATCAAAAGCGGCATTTACAACTTCTGCCCCTCCATTTACCGCATCACCTCCTGCAAAATACTTAGGGTTCGAAG
>VAPK010162646.1_pt1 | contig 20252 bp, 18 predicted proteins | sample 3395031 | NCBI WGS metagenome assembly VAPK01 (sample SAMN08290443, study PRJNA428436) | hydrothermal vent metagenome | isolation source: Deep-sea hydrothermal vent chimney 1 | place: Pacific Ocean: Juan De Fuca Ridge
CCCTTGACACACGAATTCTGCGCCAAGTTAAACATCCAATATTTCAGCAACATACAACGAGTAAACAAATTTATTATAAAAATAAAATCAGGAAACTTCATATACTGAATAAAGGCATTTTCCAGTCTTCACCGCGCCGCCCTGCGGGGCGCCCGATAACGGCGCATCTGCTGCGTTGGCAACTCGTTAATATCACACCAGGATAATCAACATCGTCGCCGCCTTGCATCTGCACCGTTCTTGAACGCTCACGGATTCAGGGCCGGGCGAGCTTGGTATGAAAATCAAGTGATTTTATATTCCGGCCGCCGTGTTGCGCCAATTCCCGGCCGATCATCTGCCCGAAACGCCGGGCCTCATCAAGCTGTTCCCGTGTATGTCCATATTTGTGGTACATTTTCGCAATCCACGGGCGCCGTTCGGGGTTCTTGCCGGCGAGCTTTAGGAAAACGCCGATTGTCCGCCATGGTTCAGGATTGGGATGGGAAAAAACGATCAGATTGACCACCACGGCGCCGCATTTTTTTAACAGGAGCCTGAGTCCCCACCAGTGCATGCGCCAGTAACCCCGACATGAAATAAGGGGCAAAACACTCTCGCCGCGAAACAGACGCTCGCCGTCACGATCAAAAAGAGAAAGAACCGGACCGCTGGGATTGTACGACCAGGTAGGACCGGCAAGCACGATTAAATCGTAATCGTCAAAGCAGCGGCGGGAAAGCGGCTTGATGGGAAGACGATAGCGCAAGGAAGTAAGCATCATCAGCCACAGCGTGCCGGAAATCGTGCCGATAGGAAAATGCAACGGCTTGAGGGGCACCAGCCGTTCCAGAACGATATCAATATCCAGCTCCTCCAGACCGTTGACTATGGCCTGAACCAAATTATTCGTCTGGCTGGAGAATGAAAAATAAATGAGCAGAATTTTTCGTTTCCCGTCCTGCCTGTGTTCCATTACGACCGCGCTTGTCGAGGTTATACTGTCAGCTCCTTGAAGTCCCCATGATAGCATATTCTGCAAACAAAAAAAAGCCCCCGATCATTCAAGATCGGGGGCAACGACGGAATCAACAGGGTCGAGAAGCGGCGACCGGCTCAGGCTTCGATCTCGCGTTCTACTCCGATGGCGATTTTATAAAGGACGGTCAGGATAAAGAAGCCCATGGACCACACGCCGATAGTAATCATGATTTCATTCAAAGTCGGATGGTACTGGGTCACTATGCCCAGAGGACTCGGCACAAAACCGCCCAGAACAAAGTCGACCCCCTTATCGAACCAAAGCGCGATAAAAATAGAAAAGCAGCCGGCGCCGAGCCAGAATTCATTTCTATGCCGGGTGTAGGGCAGGCTGAGCAGGAATACCCCGACGATACAGAAAACGACAAACCCCCACGAGAAGGGAACAAGATTGTTGTACATATGCCCATGTTGGACAAGGCCGAAATAGAGATATTGAAGGGCATCTTTCTCGCTGGGGATATTACTGTAAAAGGCCACAAAGAACTCAAGCAAAACAAAGAAGGCATTGACCAGGGTGGCATAAATAATGATCGTCACCACTTTATCGATGGCCTTCTTGCCGGGATCGTAATTGGCAACGCGTTTCATAATCAGGGCGGCCATAACGACGAGGGCCGGGCCGGCGGCAAAGGCCGAGGCCAGGAAACGGGGAGCGATGATGGCCGACAGCCAGAAATGCCGGCCGGGCAGACCGCAGTAGAGCATGGCGGTTACGGTATGAATGGAAATCGCAAAGGGAATGGAGAGATAGATAAAGGGGTAAATCCACTTGGGCGGCGCCACCTGTTTCCGTTCAGCCGTCAGGATAACCCAGCTGCACAGGACATTCAGAAAGAGATAGCCGTTGAGCACACACATGTCCCAGAACAGCATGGAATGCGGAGTCGGGTGCAGAAGAACGTTCATGACGCGAAGGGGCTGGCCAAGATCTACCATGATAAAGGTCAGGCACATGAGCAGAGACGCGATCGCCAGGAACTCGCCGAGGATGGTAATCTTGCCGAATAACTTGTAGTCATGAACATAAAAGGGGAGAACCAGCATCACCCCGCCGGCGGCGACACCGACAAGGAAGGTAAACTGGGCGATATAGACTCCCCAGGAGACATCCCGACTCATACCGGTCAAGCCAAGACCATAGTGATACTGACGCACATAGCACAATGCGCCAATAGCCATAAAGGTGCCTAAAAAGGCCAGCCATATCCAGTAATAATTGTTGCCCTTGAGCGCTTTTTCAAACATGGCTACCTCACACGATATAAAAGACTGATGGATGAGTTCCCAGTGAAGGCTTACGCTGAATGGTATACTTCTCCTTCAGGACTTTCCTGATTTCGGAATTAGCATCATGCAGATCGCCGAATATCATGGCCTTGGTGTCGCCGCATACTTCTACGCAGGCGGGCAGCTTACCGATACCGACACGTTCAATACACATAGTGCATTTTTCCACAACACCGCGCATCCTGGTCGGGTACTCTGGGTTGATGTGTTTCATATCGAGTCCGCTGCGGGGCCTCAGCCAGTTGAAACTCCGCGAACCGTATGGACAGGCCGCCATACAGAAACGGCAACCGATACAGCGGTGATAATCTTGGGCCACGATACCGTTCTTGGCTTTGAATGTTGCCTTGGTCGGGCAGGCGCGCACACAGGGAGGATCATCGCACTGATTACATAAAACCAAAAACTGTTGCTCTTTAAGCTGATTGTCTCTGTAATAATTGCTGTGCTCTTGAAAGACATTTTCATACCCGCTCAGCCAGACCCACTTGACCTCATGTTGTTTGCCGGGAAAGTGAGGTATGTTATGGAGAAAATCGCAGGTCTTGATGCATTTCTCCGCCAGTCCCGGAGTCTTGTTGAACTTTTGCATGTCGATAACCAGACCGAGCCGTTTAGACGTCTTTGCGGCTGCCTTGGCCTGACCTTTCTCCTTCGGCTGTCCGGCGGCGGACCCCAGAGAATTAATCTCATAGGCAGCCCTGGCCCGCGCAGGACTAGCTCCGGTAGCGAGCCGATCTATTACTGCCGTTCCGCCAAGCCCGGCCAAGGTGGTGATCCCGGCTATCTTGAGGAACTCTCTTCTCTTTTTATCCACAGTCTATATCCTCCTTAGATGCTCACTCACTTCTTAACACGAGCAAAATGACAATCCCAGCAATATGGATTTACAGACGCATAGGCATGACAGGTGTCACAGAACTTTTTCTTGCTGGTATGACATTTCAAACAGGCATTCTGCAGGCTTCTCTGAAACGGTTTACCATCAATTTTTATAAAGCCCCATTCTCCATGCCGCAAGACCTCTGACCGCCAGTCGAGGAGAAGCTGCATATGTTCATCCCGCATCTGGGCGACCGGTAAAACACATTTTTTTGCCGTTTTCGGCATTTCAGGCTTTGGCACCGCCCCGGCATCACCGTGGTTGTACCACACGGGAAACGTGATAAACAAGACGAAAATTATCAGCCCCGGTATAATTTTACCGCTATTGTACATCACTTGTCCTCCACTCCTGCCAGGAAATTAAACCAGAGTCCGCAGACCTTCATCCAGTTCTTGTCTCTTCTCGCCTTCCATGACCAGCGCATTGCCCAGCAGTTCGCTGACTCCGCAGACCTTCACCTCGGGGACCCAGTAATCCATGAGCACGGTCAGAGTCGCCCGGTCAATCGCGCAGACACAGGCCAGGGTATTGACATCATGCCGTTCATGAACATACTTAACTGCATTGGCACGCGGCAGACCTGCGCGCATTCTCAGTTCCATGATTTCATTGGTATTGAGGGCAGTACCGGAACCGCAGCAGTAGGTCTTTTCACGGATCGTGTTTTCCGGCATTTCAAACCAGTTATCAACGACATGATCAAGCACATAACGCGGCTCCTCCAGGAGCCCCATGGCCCGGGCCGGGTTGCATGAATCATGGAAGGTGGCCCGGACATGACTGTTCCTGCTCTTATCCAGATTCAGTTTGCCATGATAGATCAGGTCAGCGGTAAATTCGCTGATATGCACCATCTTGGTGGATGATGCGTTATCGAAAACAGTGCCGGTTACCGGTGATTTCGGTACTTCGAGAAAATCAGGCGGACCGTTCATGGTATTCATGTACTGATGCACAACCCGCCACATATGACCGCACTCTCCGCCCATGATCCACTTAACGCCAAGGCGTTCGGCCTCGACATACATCTTGCCGTTGAGTTTCTTCAGCACCTCGTTGGAGGTAAAAAGACCGAAGTTGCCGCCCTCAGAGCCATAGGTCGACCAAGTGTAATCAAGGCCAATGGCCTCAAAAAGCAACAAGTAACCCATACAGGTAAAGATGCCGGGCTCGGCGAAGATATCGGCCGAAGGAGTGATAAAGAGAACTTCGGCACCCTTGCGGTTATAGGTAGGGGTAATTTTGATCCCGGTCAGGCTCTCAACCTCTTCACTGAGAAAATCTATGTTGCCCTTAACAGCCTGGGGGGTCAGCCCCATATGGTTACCGGTCCGGTTGGAGTTGGTCACCGGTCCCAGAGCCCAGTTGATACCGACCCCGACCAAGTGCAACAACTCGCGCAGCATCATGGTGATCTCGGCCGTATCAATGCCGTAGGGACAGAAAACCGAGCAACGACGGCACTCGGTACACTGATAAGCGTACATGAACCACTCTTTGATGATTTCGGTCGTCATCTCGCGGCCGCCGGCCATCCTGCCCAGCAATTTGCCAGCCAGGGTAAAATGCCGCCGGTAAACGGAACGAAGAAGCTCGGCCCGCAGTACCGGCATGTTCTTGGGATCCCCGGTACCCAGAAAAAATTGGCACTTATCGGCACAGGCACCACAACGGACACAGCAGTCCATAAAAATCTTCAAGGAACGAAATTTGTCCAGCCGTTCGGCCAACCCATTGATAATGATCTCTTTCCAGTTGTCCTGGAGCTTCCAGTCATCATCTTCAGGATTCCACTCACGGGCATTGGGAAAGCTGAGCCCGGACTGGCTGTCCAGATACTTCATGGTCGCGGTATCGGTTGGGTAGCAATAATTGCCGGGCTTGAAGACGACCGGTATATCCATCCAGGACTTGCGTGGAATGGAGCCGGTCATCAACGTAGGACCCTCGACAACGCTCCGTCCCAGCTTATCTGCCTTTACTACATCTGCCATTGCTCTATCCTTCTACTCTTGGGGTTATGCAACCTAGGCCTCGGCCTTTTCGGGTAACGGTTTTTCCACCGGAATCCCCAGCTCCACCATAACCTCCCTGAATTCGTCTTCATATGACGCATAGGAATGCGGCTTGATATTAGGATCGTTCCAGGGATTGATATGACGCACCATCCGACTGTTGTTGGCCATATTTCTGGTCGGGCTGAGGAAAATCCCGCCCATATGCATCAGTTTGCTGAAGGGAAAGTAGGCCAGCAACGTGGAGACCAGAAAAAGGTGAGTATAAAAAAGCGGGCTGAATTTAGCGAGAATGACCGGATGCAGAGTGACCAGACCGACGGCAAGTTGCTTGATATTGATGATGTCAACCCCGGAACGAAAGAAATAACGCATCATAATACCGGTGGAGGCAATAGTAAAAATAAGAAACAGCGGGAACATGTCATTGGCCAGAGAAATATAACGGACATGCCGGTTAGTCAAACGGCGGCCGAAAAGCAAGATGAGTGCCAACAGAATGGTCACATCGGTGAGATAGAGATTCGGCGCCCCGATCTGCAGGATGCCGTCGGCGAATTCCAGGCCATGAAGAAAACCCGGCACCGGATTCAGAAACAGCCGCATATGACGAATCACGATAATCAGGAGGCTGTAATGAAAGAGCAGACCGAAGAGCCACAGCCACTTGCTTGATTCGTAGGTCAGTTTCGGCCCGTCGTAAACCATCGCCTTGGTATTCCGCCACAGAGAGCGGAACAGAAAGATCTCGAGAAACATCCGGGCAACGACCTGGGAGGTGTTGTTCGGTGCTTCAAGCTTGTTCTGCTTGATCCAGGGCAGGGAATACTCCTGACCGCAGGTGGTCGGAATATTAAATGGCACCGGGGACTTGGCCCACTTAATTACCCTATAACAAAATCCACCAAGAAACAGGGCCATGGCCAGATACGGTACGGCAATGCCAAAGAAGTATTGCATACCCGGTATCTGAGACCCAAAAAACGCAATCAAGGCCAAGACAATGACTGCCCCCAACGGGAAGGTGTACTTCATCGCTCACTCCCTAGCTTCAGGTTAAATGAAAACTGTGTAAAACATTATGATAAGAGCCGGACCAACAGACTCGCGCCCTGCTTTTACCGGCTGGTTGTCCTGCTATGTCGCCTTTTTTCCGGATATCACTGGATCGGTGGTTTTTTCCCGCAGATTCCTCCGGATAAGAGCGGCCGACGCACATCCCGAGCCGGATACGATGGCATTGCCGCTTATGAGGTCACGAATCTTGGCCCGGTGCAACTGTTCCCGGCAATTCATATAAACATCAAAGGCCGCCAAGGCAGCGCGGTCAACATCGCAGTCAAAGGAATCAAGTTCGGCAAGAAGGGGGCGGGTGTCTTTGTCGGCAGACAAAACCTGTTTAACCACCCATTTGAGCTCGAGAATAGGAGCAACCGCCTGCGCCGGTGTGAATTCCTGCACCGCACGGATCCGAACGACCTGGTCCAGCGGTGCGACATACTGATCTGGTTCGGCCCTGGAGAGAAGCAACTCATACAGCTTTGTCAGCCCTTCCCTGATGTTGACTCCGACCGGGTTGGCGAATTTATTTTGGGATTTTTTAAAAAACCCGGGTTCCAGATAGCTCTCCAGCGTTCTGTCTACCCACAGAGAGAGGATCTTTTCTTTCTTGTTCCGCAGAGCGTCGGCTAGTTTCATTATCGTCCAAACAAATTGACAAAAAAATTAAATTTCAAGATGAATGAGTATTCATGCAGTCACGATATCTAGCACGATTAAAACACGATTTCAAGAAAAAAATCATAGCGTCCGCACAATTGCTTGACGGGAGAATGCCAGGTCATCCATCAGGTAGACCGACATCTGTACCAGAGGATCTTTCGCCAGTTGCTCCTGCAGATTTTTTTTGCCCGGCTTCTTCCCGGACCGTTCCGCTCCAAACTTGCCAAAAAACGTTCCGCGGCCGCCGTCTTCCTTTCTTTCCGCAATCCATTCCCGGCGTTCCTTTTCGACAGCGGCAAGATAGTCGGGCAGCCTGGTTTTTTCGGCCCGGACCTTGGCCTGGTCCGATTCTTCCTTGATTTTTTTAAACGCCGGACTCGCGGCCACCCATTTTTCTCCGAGGCGACGGGCAGCAGCGACATTGAAATGAAAGCCCGGCCAGCGTTTATACGGCACAGCCTTCACCTGGTCCCAGGGCAGCGAATAATCCATATACTTCTCGCCGCTCTTCAGAAAATCGAGCACGGTCGGCACGACAACATCGGGATGAACACCCTTGTCTTGGGTAGACTCTCCGTTGATCCGGTAAAATTTCTGGATCGTGACCTTGAGAGCCCCCAGATCGTCATACTTTTTCAGATGGAGAATGGGCAGGTTCCGGTTCAAATCCATCAGCGCCTGGACCGTGCCCTTGCCATAGGTGTGGTTGCCGCCGATGATCAGGGCACGACCGTAATCCTGCATGGCCGCGGCGAAAATTTCCGATGCCGAAGCGGAAAACTTGTTGACCAGTACAATCATGGGGCCGCTGAAGGAGACGCCCTTGTCCTCGTCTTTGAGGACCCGGATCACGCCCCGGGAATTCTTGACCTGTACCACCGGGCCGCCGGGCAGAAACAGCCCGGAAACATCCACGGCATCGGCCAGCGAGCCGCCGCCATTATTACGCAAATCGAGAATAAGGCCGCGAACCTTCGCCTCTTTCATCTTATGAAGTGCCCGGCGCATGTCATCGGTCACATTGCGGGGCTTGTCGTCCGACTTGCCGGGGGCGAAATCACGATAAAAACCGGGAATTAGAATATATCCCAGCTTGTTGCCCTGTTTATCGACAAAAAACACCGATTTGACGTATGTTGCCTCAATGTGCACGACATCACGGATAATACGAATAATCTTCTTGGTGCCGTCCGGCTGCCGAACCGTCAGGCTCACCTCCGTCCCCTTGGGACCACGGATATAGCTGACCGCCTCCCGGACCCGCATGTCGGAGATATCCACGGGCGTGCCGCCCTTTTCGGCCACGGCCAGGATGGTGTCTTCGGCCCGGAGCTCGCCCTGACGCGCCGCCGCACTGCCGGGAATAATTCGCATCACCTTGATGTGCCCGTCATCTTCGCGCAGCAAAGCGCCGATTCCATCCAGGAAGCCGCTCATGCGAATATCAAAATCTTCCCTGGAGGCTGGCGCCATGTAATCGGTATGGGGACCGAAGGCCCTGGCAATGGCCTCAAAATAACGATTATAATGATCCTGCCGGGTCTCCAGCAGAAGCCGGTGCAGATAATGCTGCGTCCGCTCATGCACCTTGTCCATGGCCTGGATCCACAGGGCCTGGTCAACAACATCGCCGGCACTCCGCTCCTTGTCCTGCCGTACTCCGGCGGATTCCTTCTCCTTTTTATTCTGCTCAACAGAACTCTTTTTTTTCTCCTGCTCCCGTAAATCCAGGTAGGTCTCCATAACCTGCATCTTGAGAATACGGCGCCACCGGTCCCGCAACTCCGCCTCGGTCGCCGCATAATCAATCTTCTTCGGATCGGTCTCCAGATAGTCCTGCCGCCCGGGATCGAATCCCGTCTTCATGAGCTGATCCACCATGCCCTGAACCTGTCGAACCTGCCGGTTATACAGGGCGGCGCCCCGGTCGGGTAAAACAACACGGCCCCGGCGCAGATTATCGGCAAGATGAACGGCCAGGGCTCGGAGCTCCCGCACATCCGCTTGCAGCAAAAATCTCTTTCTCGCATCCAGTTGCCGCAGATACAGATCAAACGCGGCCGGCGCCACATCATCCAGACTTTTTCGGCTGAAATGCTCGGCCGGCAGCTGGGAACTCAGCATAAATTCAATCAGGCGGTTACGAGAGACGTCAAACCGGATCGGTACGAACTTGGCATATCCGGGCTCCGCCAGAAGAAAAATCAACAGTACGGAGGCCAGGAGACGATTCAAACGCATAAAAACTCCACGAGAATAATTTGAGACTGATCAGCTATATTATAAAAAAAATCCACGATGAGCACAGATGAAGTACGTTTCCCGGCGGCTACAAACCGGCTGTCGGCATGGTGGAAATTGCCAATTGACAACGACCATTAAACACGTTAGATTATCATGTTTAATTAAAAAATGGAATAAAATTTTCAAGTCATTTAATTTTTTCAAAGGAGACCATAAAATGGCCATGACGGTAAAGGCGATTGCCGAGAGCATCAATATCATGGGAAAAAGGAGCGGCAGCGCGATGAAGGAACGTATCCCCGGCCCGGTCCAGGCAATGGCCAGGGAGGAAACCGAGGCCGGCGCGACCTACCTCGACCTGAATATCGGCCCGGCCCGCAAAGACGGCACCGAGCTGATGCCGTGGGTGGTGGAGACGGTGCAGAACACCGTTGATACCCCGCTGTGCCTGGACACCACCAATGCCGATGCCATGGCCGCCGGTTTCCAGGTGGTCAAGAACAAAACCCAAGCCATTATGAATTCCATTTCCGCTCAACCCGAGCGCATGGAAAAGCTCATTCCGGTTGCCGTCGAGTCCGGCTGCAACGTGATCGCCCTGCTCTGGGGACCCGACGGTATGCCCCGTGATTCAAACGAGCGGGCGGCCATGGCCGTTGATCTGATGATGGCCCTCAACGAGGCGGGCATCTCCAATGAGAGAATTCTCTTCGATCCCATCGCCACCCCCATCACCCTTGGTTCCGACCAGATCGCCTCCGGCCTTGAATTCATGATGATGCTGCAGGATATCGCCCCGGGCGCAGGCTCCACCGTCGGCCTGTCCAACGTCTCCAACGGCGTGGCCGAGCATCTGCGCAACTACCTGGACCGGACCTACCTGATCATGCTGATGAAACACGGCATCAGCACGGCCATCGTTAATGTCTATGACAGCGAACTCATGGCCATCTGCAAGGGTGAGCGGCAGGAGCTGGTGGACATGGTTCACGGCATGATGGATGGGACCGACCCGGATCCGTCCACCCTGCAGGGAACCGCCATCGAGCATTACAAAACGTACAAGGCGCTGTCCGGCCAGTCGATATTTTCCGAATCCTGGCTCAAGCTGTAAACATTACGGACCAGGGAATCATGACGGATACGTCCGGTCACCATATTGTCTACGGAACCCTGGTCGACTTCTTGACCGGCGAGGAACTGCCGGATACCGATGATGAACGATACCGGCAGCAACTGGCCCGCCTTATGGTCGAGGAAAAGGGCTTTGCGCGGGAAGAACTGGAACCCCGGCTCTTTATCGAAACCATATTTAACCGGCAATACATCAAGTCCACCATTGAACTGACCGTCCGGGTGGCGGACCGGCGAATGCTGATTGTCCGTTACGCCCCCGGTTCGCTGGTGACCAGGGAAAGACCGGCCATTGCAGCAGCCAGAATTTTGGACCCGGCCTACAGAATCCCGCTGGCCGTGGTCACCAACTGCCGGGAGGCCGAAACCCTTGATACCCTGACCGGCAAGGTGCTGGCGACCGGGATGGCCGGGATTCCCGACCGGACCAGAGCGGTCGAGATGGGTGACGAATTGGTGTTTGAACCCTTTGCCGATGAAAAAAGGCGGGAAAAAGAGGCCCGGATACTCAACGTCTATGATCTTGAAGTCTGTTGCCAAGGCGGAGTCTGCGCCATCGATAAGCCGAAAATGAAAAGCGACAACTCGTTGGTATCACAGCAGACGCGCCGTTATTGAGCGGATCGCATGGCGGCGCGGTGATGACCAGAAAATGCCTTTATTCGGCATAGAATACAATAAATTGCATGGAAATCACCGCAAGCCGTCACGGATCAGCAACTTCTCAATAAGCGTAGGTTGCGGTTGAGCCGCCTTCTGAACGTTGGGTTTCGTTCCTCAACCCAACCTACCATGGTTGCAGTGGTTTCATCATGTTCGTAAACTTCAGGCGAAACCCAACGGCGCTAGTTGAATTATCCTCATTTATTGAGAAGTTATTGTGTGCTACATGTTGTATGTACTTGAGCGAAGCGGATACCCAGTATAAGTGTATTTATACACACCGACTTAGAACGTTATCACTTTATTTGAATTGGATCTACCCGGGAACGAGACATGAAAAAAGGCAGCCCAAGCTGGAGCAAATCAAGCTGGCATGGTTTTACGGCCCTGCAACAACCAACCTGGCCGGACCATGCCAGGTACGACCAGGTGATCGAGTCGATCTCAACCCTCCCTCCCCTGGTTTTTGCCGGTGAAATCCGGGAGCTGAAGAAGTTACTGGCCAAGGCGGTAGAGGGCGAGGCCTTCCTGCTCCAGGGCGGCGATTGTTCCGAGGAATTCTCCCGCTGCACCGCCCCCAACATCCGGGAAACCTTGAAGGTGCTGTTGCAGATGGCAGTCGTTCTCACCTACGCCGGCGGCAAACCGGTAATCAAGGTGGGCCGGATGGCCGGCCAGTATGCCAAGCCCCGTTCCAGCGACACCGAAATGGTCAACGGCGAGGAGATCGCCAGTTACCGGGGCGATATGGCCAATTCCGTGGAACCTTTTGCCGAGGCCAGGATTCCCGATCCCGAACGTATGCTCAAGGGCTACTACCTGTCCGCGGCGACGCTCAATCTGTTGCGGGCGTTCACCCGCGGCGGCTTTGCCACCCTGCGCCGGGTCCAGGCCTGGAATCAGGAGTTTGTCAAACAATCTCCCATGGGCCGCTCCTATGAACGGCTGGCCCGGCAGATAAGCCAGGCCCTCGACTTCATGGAGACCATCGGCATTTCCACGGATATCCCGCAGATGAAACAGGTCCAGTTCTTCACCTCGCACGAGGCGTTGCTGCTCGGTTACGAGGATGCCCTGACCCGCCAGGATTCTACTACCGGCGACTGGTATGACTGCTCCACCCACATGCCGTGGGTCGGCGACCGCACCCGGCAGATCAACGGCGCCCATGTCGAATTTCTCCGCGGCGTGCTCAACCCGCTGGGGATCAAGATCGGCCCCAAACATGACATCGATGATATCCTCGCCCTGATCGAGCGGCTTAATCCGGTCAATGAATCGGGGCGCATCACCCTGATCACCCGCTTTGGCGCCAGGGATATCGAAAAACACCTGCCGCCGCTGCTCCGGGCGGTCAAAAATTCCGGCCTCAAGGTGGTATGGACCTGCGACCCCATGCATGCCAACACCTTTACCGCGAACAGCGGCCACAAAACACGAAATTTTGATGATATCCTGACGGAACTGCGCTACTTTTTCGAGTTGAACTGGTCAGAGGGAACGATACCCGGCGGCGTACACTTTGAGCTGACCGGCGACAATGTGACCGAATGTATCGGCGGGGCGCGTCACCTGGCGGACGAGCACCTGGGCCGGAACTACCGGACCACCTGCGATCCCCGTCTCAACGCCGAGCAGAGCCTGGAGCTGGCCTTTCAGCTGGCCGAAATGATACGCAAATAGAGGAACCGCGCAAAAAAATACGCCTGGATTTGATTTGCAAGGGGGGCGACAGGGGCCTCAAGCCGAGTCCGCAAAAACGTCGACAATGGCCTGCTGGTTTTCCGCCCGCAGCAAAAGCTGCCTCTTTTCCGCCTGTTTCAACAAGCGGCTCACCCGGGCCAGGGTTTTCAGATATTCATCAGCCAGGCCGACCGAAGAAAGAATCTCGACAAAAAGGTAAACCGGCTGGTTGTCGAAGACGTCAAAGGCGATGCCGTGCCGGCTGCGGCCGAAGCAAAGCATAATCCGGTTCAGTCCCACGACCTTGCCGTGGGGAATGGCGACACCGTTCCCCACGCCGGTCGAGCCGAGCTGTTCGCGCTCCGTCAGCACCCGGCAGATCTCATCAAGGCCGATTCCCGGACATTGATGACGCACGGCCTCTGCCAGTTCCCTCAACACGGCCTCCTTGGTCGTTGCCGCCAGATCAAGGATCACACACTCTTTACTTAAATTAAGCATATTCTTTTATTTCTTACGCCGGAATTTCACGGGCAGAATCCCTATCTGTTCACGATACTTGGCAACAGTACGCCGCGCCACCTTGATATTTTCCTTGACCAGCAGCTCGGAAATCGTATTGTCGCTGAGCGGTTTTGCCGGGTTTTCATTCTCGACCAGCTGGCGAATTCTGTTTTTGATGTTTTCGGCCGACACCACGTCACCGTCAATGGTGGTCAGGGCGGTACTGAAAAAATATTTCAGCTCGTAAATCCCCTGCGGCGTATGGGCGTATTTATTTGATGTCACGCGGCTGATCGTGGATTCGTGCATGCTGATATCTTCAGCCACTTCGCGCAGGATCAACGGCTTGAGATGCCCCGGGCCATACTCAAAAAAATCCCGCTGAAACTTGAGCAGACTCTCCATTACCTTATAAATAGTACGCTGTCGCTGTTGAATGGAATTAATAAACCATTGGGCGCTCCGCCGCTTTTCACGGATATAGCCACGGGATTCGGAATTAAGCTCCTTGGTCTTGAGCAGGGCCAGGTATTCTTCCGAAAGCTGCAGATTAGGCAGACCATCGTCATTTAGCTGAATAATAAACTCGTTGTCTACCTTAAAAACATAGACATCCGGCACGATGTAGCAGGTCTGCTCGTTCGTGAATTCGTTGGCCGGGTATGGGGTCAGACCGGCGATCCCCCCCACCGCCGTCACAACATGCCGGACGGGAGCGCCGGTCTTCCTGGCCAGAAGGCCGCAATTCCTCATTTCCAGCAAATTCATATGGTCCCTGACAATCTCATGGGCAAGGGAATCTGCCAGGCCCTGGCGCTCAAGTTGCAGGAGCAGGGACTCCCGGATATCGCGGGCGGCTATCCCCGGCGGATCAAGGCCCTGGACCAGGGAAAGCATCTGCTCCGCGACCTCCCTGGTGCAGTCGGAATAGGCGCAGATATCATCAATGTCGGCATCCATGAAACCGTGGCCGTCCAGGTTGCCGATGATAAAATAGGCAATGGCAAGTTCCTGATCGTTCAGGTCAAGATGGGCCAGTTGCCATTGCAGGTGGCTCTTGATCCCCGGCTTCCTGGAAATAAAATCAAACTGGGATGGGGCATCGGCGGGCGGAGTTTCCCGGGCAAAGGAGAGATCGCTGTCAAAATTGTTGGTATAGTCATTCCAGTCGACCTCGGCCAGACTGGCGGGACCATCGCCCGCCACCTGCCCGGTGACCGGGGCCTCCCGGGGCTCTGCGGCCTCGGTCGCCGACAAGGCATCAGGGTTCGACTGCGGGTCCGCCTCCGGCTGCACCTCCTCAAGCAGAGGATTCTGCTCAATCTCGGCCCGCAGGGCATCGGTGAGCTCAAGGCGGTTGAGCTGCAGCAACTTGATCGCCTGCCGCAACTGCGGGGTCATGACCAGCCTTTGTACCAGCTTGACCTGCTGTCTGAGTTCCAGGCCCATATTCAGAGAACAGCTACCGGCAGAGAATAAAAAGCAGGCGGCCGGCGGCAGGAAACGCGGCCCCGGTCCGAACCGCAACCAGTTTCGCGGCACCTGCCGGGAGAGGATGAAAAAGGTCTTTTCAGCATCGGTTCCCTGTTCTCCGGCTCACATGGTGAAATTTTCGCCCAAGTACATCTTGCGGGCCACTTCACTTTCAATAATATCCTCGGCCACCCCGCTGGTGAGAATCTGGCCGTTGCTCATGATGTAGGCGAAATCGCATACCTGCAACGTTTCCCGTACGTTATGGTCTGAAATAAGAATGCCGAGTCCCTTTTTCTTCAGGTCACGAATAATCTGCTGCAGATCGGCAAGAGAAATGGGATCGACCCCGGCAAACGGCTCATCCAGCAAAATAAAGCGCGGCCGGGTTGCCAGGGCCCGCATGATTTCCACCCGCCGGCGCTCACCGCCGGAAAGGGCGTCCCCCTTGTTGTCGGCCAGATGTTCGATCTTCAATTCAACCATCAACTCTTCGATACGATTGCGAATTTCATTTTTTGCCAGCCCCAGGGGCTCCAGGACGATGCGGATGTTTTCCTCAACGGTCAGTTTCTTGAAAATGGAAGGCTCCTGGGCCAGGTAGGTAATCCCCTTTCTGGCCCGTTTATGAATAGGCAGGCCGGTTATATCTTCACCATCGAGATAGATATTGCCGCCGTCGGGTCGAACAAAACCGACAATGGAATAAAACGTCGTAGTCTTGCCGGCGCCGTTTGGCCCCAGCAGTCCGACAATCCTGCCGCTCCGAACCTGCAGGTCGACCTGGTCAACAACCCGCCGGCGGCGGTATTCCTTGATAATGCCCTTGGTTTCCAGGAGTGACGCGGCCGCCTCTTTCATCGCTGCCCCGGCGTCTGCGCCGACCTGGTCCAGAACCGGAACCCTCCTTGCCGGACCGATGCTATCTGGCATCCGACTCGGGATGGATAATCGCTTCCACCCTGCCCCCTGTCCGCTTGTTCCGCTCAACAACGGAACGCCCCTCGTTGAGATAATAGGTAATCGTTTTTCCGGCAACCATATTTTTCCCCTGCCAGGCCTTGGCGCCGCCGGACAGAATGATCTTGCGGTTCGCGGCAAAATATTCCATGCGTTTACCTGTTCCCAGCCAGTCTCCCTTGGTGATCTCGACATTGCCCTTGCAGAGCAGCTTCCTTACCTTGCCGGACCCGCTTCTTCGGCTCTTGCCGGTCTTATTCTTGGCGTACAGGACCGTCATCTCATCGGTCCTGATAACGAGGTCCCCCTGGCGGGCATCGACATGGCCGGTAAAAAGAACCGAATTCGTCTGTTCCTGAGAAACCATTCGATCTGCCTCAATGCGGATAGGGGGGGCTGCTTTTACGGCGGCGCCCGCGCTGCAGGCGAAAAACATTATTCCCGCAACCAGGAGCATATTCAGGCTATTGCGAAAGATGCGAGATCGAATTGCCATATTCCTCTCCAATAAAAATAGAACAATTTTGATTTTAGGTTTGCTTTTTGCAAGAATTAATAATTATACCTGCTCACCAGAGAAAAGTAAAGGGCTTAGCGTTCCCGTCGTCCGGGAAAAATTGATAGGCCAGAGAACTGTTTACAGTCTATGCTGCCGGGAGTAAAATGGATAAAGTTGCGGTTGAGGCCTAATCCAACTTTGCGAGCGCAATATATATTTTCTCGTTAAATTACCCTGTTAGCCGTTTTGAGGTGTGCAGCATGGCACTACATTTGTTACTTTCCTTACAAAATTTCGTGGGGTTGGATAAATTAGTGCGAGGATTTAATTAATGGTAGAATTTTACATGAAATTGTCAATGGGCATTCGCCTATTGTTGAGCTTTATGGCACCACGAATTACCAGAAAAGCATATTTTACTGATATTCCGTTATTCTAGTTTTTTGGGCCAATAAAAAACCTTCGTTACAGAGGAGTTTGAGAATGAATCACAAAAAGTTGGACTAAAATTTGGTTTGCTGGAAAATCGCAGGTATCGATTCATGCCGGCTGAAGTTAGTGTATAACAAAAAAATGACGGAATCGTAAAAAAGTATTTTATTTGTTATCCTCGGGCAGGCGGGGATCCATAATTTATTAATATCGCTGAATTACCGCCTGCGCGGGAATGACGGTGTGGTGAAGATTCAGACTTTTTACGAGACCAGCAAAAAATATTTTGCCTGCAGAACAACCCGTCCGGAGAAAAAAGATGCTCGAAGGTGTTGCCAAGGCCAAGGTTCTTATTGAATCTTTGCCCTATATCCGGGAGTTCAGCCAGAAAACCGTGGTCATCAAGTATGGCGGCCATGCCATGGTGGACGAGGAGCTGAAAAAGAACTTTGCCCTGGATATGATCCTGATGAAGTACATCGGCATCAATCCGGTCATTGTCCATGGCGGCGGCCCGCAGATCAACCGCTTCCTGGAAAAAATGCGGATTACGCCCAACTATGTCCAGGGGATGCGGGTCACGGACGGCGAGACCATGGACGTGGTGGAGATGGTGCTGGTGGGCAAGGTCAACAAAGAGATCGTCGGCCTGATCAACCACTGCGGCGGCAAGGCGGTCGGCCTGTCGGGCCGCGACGGCGACCTGGTGCAGGCCCGCAAAATGACCCTCCACAGCAAACCCGACGACGACAACCGGCCGACGGAACTCATTGATCTCGGCCGGGTGGGCGAGGTCACTCGCGTCAACCCCGAGATCCTGCATACTCTCGACGAACAGGATTTCATCCCGGTCATCGCCCCGGTGGGCGTGGGCGAGGACGGCCGGGCCTACAATATCAACGCCGACCTGGTGGCCGGGGCCATTGCCGCGCAACTAAAGGCGATCAAGTTGATCCTGCTCACCGATGTCGAGGGCGTCAAAAACAAAAACGGCGACCTGTTGTCCACGATCCATACGGGCCAGGTTGACGATCTCATCCGGTCCGGCGTCATCTCCGGCGGCATGATCCCCAAGGTGCGCTGCTGCCGGTCGGCGCTGGAAAACGGCGTCACCAAGACGCATATCGTGGACGGCCGCCGGGAACACGCCATTCTGCTGGAAATTTTTACCCACGAAGGGATCGGCACGGAGATTGTCAAATGACGTCAACGAACAAGGCTTGGACAGCGAGAGGTGATCAGGTGTTTATCGGAACCTACAACCGGTTTCCGGCCGCCATGGTCAGCGGCAAGGGCTGCTGGCTCCGGGATGCGGACGGCAAGGAATATCTTGATTTTCTGGCGGGCATCGCGGTCTGCTCCCTGGGCCACTGTCATCCTGATATAACCGAGGCGATCTGCAGACAGGCCGGCGAGCTGGTCCATGTCTCCAACCTCTTTCACACCATCCCCCAGATCGAACTGGCCGAGTTGCTGACGGCCAATTCCTTTGCCGACCGGGTCTTTATGGCCAACTCGGGGGCCGAGGCCAACGAGGCCGCCATCAAACTGGCCCGTATTCACAGCAATGCCGGGCGCTATGAAATTATTTCCCTGACCGGTTCTTTCCACGGCCGGACGCTGGCCACGGTGGCCGCCACCGGCCAGACCAGGTTCCACCGGGGATTCGAACCATTGCCCCATGGCTTTATCCATGCCGAATTCGGCGACCCGGACGCTATCGCCGGCCTGGTCAACGAGCGCACATGCGCCATCCTCTGCGAGCCGCTGCAGGGCGAGTCCGGGGTCCGGCCGCTGGAAGCCGGCTACCTGCAGGCGATCAGGGAACTCTGCGACCGGCACGACCTGCTGCTCATCTTTGACGAGGTCCAGACCGGCATGGGCCGGACCGGCACCCTGTTCGCCTATGAACAGCTGGGCATCACTCCGGATATCATGACCCTGGCCAAGGCCCTCGGCAACGGCCTGCCCATCGGGGCCATGCTGACCACCGATGCCATCGCCGCCTCGTTCACCGCCGGCACCCACGCCTCCACCTTCGGCGGCAACCCGGTGACCGCGGCCGCGGCCGTGGCCACCATGAAAATCATGTTGGCCGACGGCTTCCTCGCCGCGGTGCGCAAAAAAGGTCATTATTTAACGGCCGGGCTGCAGGAGGTGGCGGACCGCTTTCCCGAACTAGCCACGGGCGTCCGGGGGCGGGGCCTGCTGCGGGGCCTGATTCTCACGGAAAAGGGCATTGCCCTGGGCCCGGAAATCGTTGACCGGCTTTTTAAACAGGGCGTCCTGATCAACTTTGCCGGCAACCGGGTTCTCCGCTTCGTGCCGCCCCTGATTGTCAACGATGAAGAGATTGACATCCTGACCCACAGGCTCGGTGCCGTTCTCGAGGAGCTGACGGCATAGCATAAAGCCGCCCGGCCATGCCAGACTCCGGAAATGACCCGGCCTGACCGAAATTCCTTTGCAAATCCGTCCGTTTTCTGTATTAATTAATTTTTTGGTTCATCGGGAACCGGGGAGGTGCACGCACTGCGGACAACTCTCTGCCCCGACCCGGCGGACCGTACCTGGCACCCAGAGTATGGATTATGAATAACCACCTGTTAGCACTCAAGGATTTGAGCAAAGAACGACTTTGCTCACTCATAGACCGGGCCATCGTCCTCAAGGCCGAGACGGCCCGGAAGATGCACCACCGGCAGTTGGCCGGCCGCCGGGTCAGCCTGCTCTTCAACAAGCCTTCCACCCGGACCAGGGTTTCCTTTGAAGCCGCCATGTACGGCCTGGGCGGCCAGGTCATCTTCATGTCGTCAGAAGAATCGCAACTCAGCCGCGGCGAACCGCTCAAGGACACGGCCCGGGTGCTGGCCCGTTATGTCGACGCCATCGTGGTCCGCACCTATGCTCAGCAGGTCCTGGAGGAACTGGCCCGCTATTCGACCGTGCCGGTCATCAACGCCCTCACCGACCTCTACCATCCCTGCCAGATCTTAAGCGACATTATGACCGTGATCGAGAACAAGGGGGCGCCGGAAGAACTGAAGATCGTCTGGCTGGGCGACGGCAACAATATGGCCAACTCCTGGATCGAGGCGGCATCGGTGCTCGGCTTCCCGCTGACCCTGGCCTGCCCGGCGGACTACGAACCGGACCCGGCCATCCTCGAAGCCTCACGCCGGCGCGGGACGGCGCCGATAACCCTGCTGCATGACCCGGAGGAGGCGGTTGCCGATGCGGATGTCATCAATGTGGATGTCTGGACCTCCATGGGCCAGGAAGAAGAGCAGCAAAAACGTCTGCAGGCCTTTCAGGCCTTTCAGCTGAACCGGGAGCTGCTGGCCCGGGCCCAAAAGGACGCGACCGTTCTCCACTGTCTGCCGGCGCACCGGGGCGAGGAGATCACCGAGGAGGTCCTGGAAGGGCCGCAGTGCGTGGCCTTTGACCAGGCGGAAAACAAGATGCACATCCACATGGCCATCCTTGAATCCTTTATCGGCGGGACCAACGCGCCCTGAGGGTTCGCGGTTCGCGCAAAAAAATATAATCATCCCGACAGGATATAAAATATGAGTGTCAATAAAATTGTTCTTGCCTATTCCGGCGGCCTTGATACCTCGGTCATTCTGAAATGGCTGATCGAGGAATATCGCTGCCCGGTGGTGGCCTTTGCCGCCGATGTCGGCCAGCATGAAGACTGGGAGGCGGTGCGGCAAAAGGGCCTGGC
>VAPK010479517.1_pt1 | contig 20236 bp, 14 predicted proteins | sample 3395031 | NCBI WGS metagenome assembly VAPK01 (sample SAMN08290443, study PRJNA428436) | hydrothermal vent metagenome | isolation source: Deep-sea hydrothermal vent chimney 1 | place: Pacific Ocean: Juan De Fuca Ridge
GTTCTTGTTTTTCCAATAAGTTTTGGGCTCCAGCCAGACTTATTTCCTTAAAACGGATTTTGTCCCCCGTTTTCAATTGGCTTACCAAAGGTATGTCCACTGAAATGACATTGGCAATCTGCGTATAGCTGTCAACCGTCTGATGGCCAGCCGTCATAATGATAGGTTCACCATGCCCAGGAACCTGAATGCTCCCGTTGGTGATTCCTGACGAAATAATGTCTGCACCGGTTTTATGAGCAATGGGCGGACCTGACAAATGGTAGCCCATCCGATCGTTTTTGGTGCTTACTATAATTCAGAAGAAAGAAAAGTTGCCAGCCCAGAAAGTGTGCACGCGGTGATGGTGCCATGCCCAATAAAAGCAGCAGTGATAAGTAAGCCAGGGCCCAACGATTTCAATCTTTTCTGAAAACTCATATTTGTCCCAGATTCGTCTCGAAGCTTCCTCAGAAAAGAGAAATTACACTGTGGTTTTTATTTTTGGCAGGGAATAATTAATCCAAATTGTACTTCTTTAATATCACTTTAAATTCATCCAGCTGAATTGGTTTTGAAATATAATCATTGCATCCGGCTTCCAGGGCTTTTTCGCGATCACCTTCCATGGCAAAGGCGGTTTGAGCAATGATCACCACGTCTTTATTAAACTTCCGGATTTGCAGGGTAGCGTCATAACCATTCATTTGCGGCATCCTGATATCCATCAAAACCATATCAATATCCGGGTTTTGTTTGCAGGTTTCCACGGCTTCCTCTCCGTTGAAAACATTCAGAATTTCTTTGACAAAGGGTTCCAGAATATATTTCAGGAGTATTTCCGAAACTTCGTCGTCTTCAGCAATGAGTATTTTTAGTTTTTTCTCGTGAGATTTTTCAGAAGTAACACTCTTTGCATCTTTATTTTCGACTCGTTTGGTCAATAGTGGTGGATAAGGTATTGTAAAATAAAAATCAGTGCCATGTTCCCCGGGCATCGTACCGCACCTGCTTTCAAACCACATCTTACCGCCCAGTAATTCAACGTAGGCCTTTGATATTGACAAACCCAGTCCAGCACCTTCATAGTTCCTTGTAAGAGATTCGCTACCCTGTCTGAACCTTTCAAATACAATGTCTTTATTCTTATCTGCGATTCCTATGCCGGTGTCTTTTACAAAAAATTCAAGAAAATCTCCCTTTTTCTCATAACCAAACTCAATAGAACCTTCAGAAGTAAATTTAATGGCATTTTTAATGAGATTGGTCATTGCACCGAAAACTTTTTCCGGATCAGTTTTAATGACCGAAGCAGCATCGGACAACGGCTTGTGACAACTTAATTTGAGCCCTTTTTGATCGATTTCAGATCCGAAAAATGAGTAAAGAAAGTCAATTTCTTCATTGATGCTTGCATTTGAAACGTGCACATCCATTTGACCAGCTTCAATTTTTGAAATATTTATGATGTCGGTGATGATGTTCAACATCCGGTCGGCACTCTTTTCGATGATCCTGATGTATTCTTGCTGAGTTTTACCACTGAGCATCGGTTCTTTCAGTAATTCGGCAAAACCTATGATGCCGTTCATTGGGGTTCTGATTTCATGACTCATATTTGCCAGGAAAGCGGACTTCAGACGATCGGACTCCTGAGCCTTTTCCAGGGCCATCTTCAGCTCAATATCTTTTGCTTTTCTTTCAGTGATATCTTCTTTTACTGCAACGAAGTGTGTTATTTCTCCTTTTTCATTAATGATGGGAGAGATGGATGCCTGTTCCCAATAAAGTTCCCCGTTCTTTTTCTTGTTGTGAAATTCACCTCGCCATATGTTGCCGGAAATAATGGTATCCCACAGCATTTTGTATTCATCTTTTGATTTTTCATGCGTACTCAGGATTTTCGGGGTTTGCCCTACAACCTCATCAAGGGTGTAGCCGGTAACATTCGTAAACGTCGGGTCTACATATTCTATTTTCCCTCCTTTGTCCGTAATGATTATTGTTTCAGGGCTTTGTTCAATAGCTCTTGAAAGTTTTCTAATTTCCGCAATAGCTTTCACCCTCGGCGTAATATCCACAATATAACTCCTAATTTTAATAAGTTCGCCTTCATTATTAAAAATACCGATGGCATTTTCCAGCACAGAAATATGCCTGCCATCCAAAGTGACATACTCATTTTCCAGAAATTCGCGCTTTTTATTCTTTTTCACCAATTCAATAAAAGATTTTCTGGTAGTAGGCGATAGAAATAATTTCCCCGCCGGGTATTGGAGCGCTTCTTTCTCAGAGTTGAACCCAAACATTTTCAAAAAAGTCTTGTTACACTTTAAAATTTTCCCCGAAGGTTCTATAATGATATCTCCGGAAATGTCTTCATCGAAAAATTTTTGTAGCTCATCTTTTTGGGCTCTTAATTTACTTTCTGCAATTCTTTGTCCGGTGATGTCCCTTACTATTCCTCTGACCATGGGTTTTTCAACACCTTTAGTACGAAGTGAGTTGTTGAAAACCCAAAAGCGATTTTCCCCGGTTTTTGTAAGAATAGACATAATACCCTCGGCTCTTCCTTTTTTTTCAATCTCGGACAAATACCCGTCGAATAATGGTTTGTATTCCGGGAGGATCAAATCATGTAAATTCATATTTAATAGTTCGTCTTGCGAGTAGCCGGTAATTTCAGCGGAAGCTGCATTAACCATCAATAGCTTCCCATCAAGATCGTGGAGGCAAACAAGATCATTGCTATTTTCGAACAAATCCCTGTAACGGTCTTCGCTTTCTTTCAGCTCTTTTTCAATTTTATTGCGTTCTTGTTCAACCTGAAATGTATCCAGAGCGAATGATAAATCAGCCACAACCTCTCTCAGCATCTTGATTTCACGAGCGTCAAAAAATTCGGGTTCGTGAGCATAGATGTTAAACGTTCCTATAACCTTTTGATCCAGTTTTATGGGAAGCCCTATACTTGAATGGTAGCCACGTTTAAGTGCTTCATTCCTCCAGGGCTTAAAATCAGGATTATTTTCTATGTCATTGCACACTACGGAATTACCTGTGCGGAAGGCCTTTCCGGTTGGGCCTTTGCCTCTATGTAAATTTTCCGTGCTGATAATTTTTATTTTTGAGAGGTATCCTTCTTCATAACCTGACCAGCAATATGGGGCAATTATTTTGAAACCTTCATCAATCAGTCCGATCCATGCCATCCTGAATTTCCCGAATTTTATGGCAATATCACAAGCCCCCCGGAAAAGTTTATCACGATCTTGGATTCTTACGATAAGTTGATTGATTTGGCTTACCACAGCAAAAACGCGGTTCATTTTAACCAGTTCTTCTTCTGTTTTTCGTCTGATTTCATCGGCCTTGATGGTATCTAGTGCATAAGAAATGTCGCTAGCTGCTTCTTTTAACGATCTGATTTCCTGATCGTCAAAAAAACCAGGCTCACGGGTATAAAGGGTAAAAATTCCTATAATCTTATTTTCAAGTTTGATGGGAAGAGCAATGGAAGAGCAGTAATCTCTTTTAAGGGCTTCATTTCTCCATGGCTCCATAATCGGATCGTGTTCAATATCATTGCAAACTAAGTACTTTCCTTCACGAAAAGCCGTTCCGGTAGGACCTTTTCCCTCCGGCGAATCCTTGGACGTTTTAATGGTAATTTTTGAAAGATAACCTTCTTCCCGGCCCGACCAGCAGTAAGGTCTAATCAATTCCGAAGTTTCATCAGCAAGCCCTATCCAAGCCATCTGGAATTTACCATGTTCAATGGCAATATCACAGGAATTACGAAAAAGTTGGTCCTTGTCACGGATTCTGACGATCAATTGGTTAATCTGACTGATTAAGGCATAAACTCTGTTCAATTTGATCAACTTTTTCCTATCCTTTTTCTGTTCTTCTTCAATGCGTTCTTTCTCCAGAACAGTATTGATGGTATTTGGCAACCGGGCAATATGTTGTATACTTTTGATGATATAGTCAGCCGCTCCCTGTTTCAGGGCTTCCACAGCAACTTCTTCAGAGCCGGTTCCGGTAACTATAATAACAGGAGTATCTGGAGAAAGAGACTTCACTGTCCCCAAAACCTGAAGGCCTTCAAATCCTGCAATGTTAAAGTCTGTCAGAACAAGATCGAAAACATTCTCTGTTATCAATTGTTCGAATTCCTGTTTCGATTTTGCAAGGGTTAAAGAGATTCCCTCATGTTCCTTTTCTAAAGAATCCATTACTAGTGCTCTGTCACCAGGATTGTCATCAATATATAGAACCTTAATTTTATCTTTTGTCATTTAATTTTCAATTAAAAATCCATCTGATAAAGGAATACTTTTAGTATCTTTACTTTGATAAATCGATGTAAGGTACTGGAATTCAGCCTTTATATTTATTACAATTTTGTAATCATCTATTTTTTCGATGGCAAAATTATACAAAAGTTACTCGCTTAAAACGAAATTATGTGGAGGCTCAACATTGAGTGTAATCCAATATTCGGTCACTTTCTTGATGATATCCAAAAAGCCGTCGAAAGAAACGGGTTTCACAAGATAACTGTTAGCCCCAAAGTCGTAAACCATAGCACGATCTCCGTCTTCTCTTGATGATGTCAGAATAATTACTGGAATCCGTTTTATTTCATGAGTGTTTTTAACCCTTTTCAATACTTCAAAACCATCAATTCCCGGCATTTTTAAATCCAGCAATACGATGTCTGGCAACGGGAAAGATTCACGGTCAGCATATTTATCTTCGCCAAAAAGATATTGAAGCGCTTCTTTCCCGTTATGCGTCACATAGACTTCGTTAGAAATGGGTTCTTGACGAAAAGCATCAAGAGTTAATGCAATATCCATTTTGTTATCATCCACCAGTAAGATTTGTGCCGTTTTTGCAAGGGTCATTTTTTTTGAGTTTATTGGAGTTGTAATTCCATTGGATTTGTTATTGATAAGGGTAAAGATAGTGAAATTATTCAATATTGATTTTTGAAGGGTATTTTTTTCTCAAATGGAAAGAAGGCGCGATTAAGTCCAGATATTTAAGGTATATAATTTTACGTAAATACTCAACCTCATTTAGTTATCCTTTATGGGTATTGTTACGCTAAAAGTACTACCAACGCCAATTTTCGATTCAACTGAGACACTTCCGCCGAGTGAGTTTACTGCTTTTTTTACAATAGCCAGGCCAATTCCCGTTCCTGAATAGTCATCACTGGAATGAAGCTGTTGAAACAGGTTAAATATTTTTTCAAAATATTCTTTCGGAATTCCCTGCCCATTGTCACTTACTTTAAATATTACATTTTTTTTGTTTTCATTTACAGTGAGTAATATTTCAGGATCAATACCGGTTCGGTGATACTTTATGGCATTTTGAATTAGATTAGAGAAAATTTGTCCAAACAAGGCTCTGTCGCCTTTTATTGTTGGCATTTTTCCCGAAAGAATAATTTTTGCATGGTTATCCTTAATATCCTGGTTTAGGTTGTGCAAAACTATTTTCATGACATCATCAAGATTGATCGGTGTTTTTAGGTTTGCATTTTTACCGAGTCGTGAAAACCTCAAAAGATCTTCAATTAAATTCGACATATTTTTAGCGGCTTCTTTAATATAGCCAAAATACTCTTGTCCTTCTTCATTCAGACTTTTTTCATGCCTTTTGGAAATAATCTCTGAAAATCCCATGATGGAACGAAGTGGTGCCCGTAAGTCGTGGGAAATGGAATAAATAAACGATTCCATCTCTTTATTTGCTGTCTGAAGTTGTTCAGTACGTTGGGCTACTCTGAATTCCAGATTTTTGTTCAAGTTTTCAATTTCTTTTTCGGCTTTTGTTAATTCTTCCAATTCGAGATTCAGTCTTTGGAATAACTGTGCGTTCTGAAGAGATGAAGATGAAAGGTTGGCAAGCGTGGTGAGCAGTTTTTCGTCTTCTTCAGAAAAAGCATTTTCTTCAAAGCTTTCCACATTAATACAGCCGATTGATCTTCCGCTTAAGATGATGGGCACACATAATTTAGAGATGACTCTGGGATCGGTCTCCCGGTATCTTTTATCATCTTTTATGTTACCCAAACGAATATTTTTCCCATTCAAAGCTACCCATCCAATAATTCCTTCTCCCGGTTTTTTAATGATCTTTTTCAATCTTTTAAGCTCCTTTTCAAGCTCGGCACCTTTTAAGCCCATATCAGCATGTGCAATAAGATCCATTTTATCGTTGGTTTCATCCATTAGCCAAATAGAGCCCCGTTGCCATTTTAGCAGTTTTTCAAGCGATTTTAAAATATGCTGGCCAACCTTTCCAAGGTCTAATGAAATGCTTAACTCCTTTGTGATTTCATAAAGTGTATTGGCCGTTTGAAATGATTTCTGAAGTTCATCCTCTGCTGCTTTGCGGGAAACGATTTGTTTAACAAGAATTTCTTTTTGTTTTTCATTTTGCTCGAATAGCCTTGCGTTTTCAAAAGAAACCGCCAACTGGTCGGCAACGATTTGGAAATGCTCCAGTTCCAGGGAAGAAAATTCGCGTTTCTTTTTACTCGAATAAACACCAATGATCCCGATAACTTTACCTTCGAAAATCAAAGGCGCTCCGGCATAAGATGTAAACGAATACACATTAGGAAATTCTTTTTTTACGTTAAGGTGAGATTTCTCTTTCGCTGCGTTTGTGAATCCAATAGCTTTTTTGGACTCAATAACCTCTTTCCCAAAACCAACGTTTGCCGGGAAAGATTTTACAAGGTTTTCATCTTTTACCCCGACGCTCCCAAAAAGTTCAAGTTGATCACCATTTAGTACCCGGATGATGCAGGCGTCTGATTGAAAGGTTTTCCTGATGTGTTTAAGAAGTTCAGAAACTTGTTCCTGAGCTGAAAGCTTGTCGATACGGATTGTCTTGAATCTGGCGATCAGGCTTAACCGTAAGTTGGCAAATTTGAGTTCTTTGGTCTTTTTATTGACTGTAAAACGTAATAAAATGATCCAAATGATAAACCAGATGATTGTTAATGCAGTAATTAACAGTATCCAGTAAAGATTTTTTATAAACCATGATTTTTCACTGTTGATGATCCATTTTTCATGTAATTCGTGAAATGTCCCGTCTTTCTGGGTATGTAATAAACCAACATCGACTAAACGAAGTAAATGATTATCGCCCTTTTTAACAGCAAAAGAATAGAGGCGTGGTAAAAACGGTTTGTGAAGTTTCATTATGTTATTAAAATGAAGTGTTCTGATCATCTTATAATTAATAATGTTAGAAGTAAATGCCGCATAGCATTCTCCTTTGGAAAGAGCTTCTAAAGCTGCTAATTCGCTTGAGACCCGGAGGAGTTTTATTTCTGGATAATGATCTGTAAGATATTCGTCCAGAACAGAACTTTCTTCAATAGCAACTTTTTTCCCATTCAAATCTTTCAGCGTTGAGAATTTATTTTCATCCTTTTTTAAATACAATTCATAATAGCTCACATCGATAGGGCTGGCAAAATCAAAAATATGTGTTCTCTTTTCAGAGTAGTACATATCTGTAATCTCCACCCCATTATTACTTTCTAAGTCTTTAAGAATTTTATTCCACGGGCCCAACTTAATTTTAACTGCAAATCCCATTTTTTTCCCGATAGCTTTTATGAGATCGATATTGAATCCTACGGCTTTCCCGTCTTTGTTGATAAATTCGTAAGGAGGAAAAGCCTCATCACCACCATAAACAACAGTATCGGACACTGGTATTTGAGAAAATGAGAAACCCGGGACCAACAGGATGAATATTGTTATTATGGCAAAGACGAATTTTTTCATTTCCGTAATCATAATTATATAAAATACTGGTAGATTTATTTGTCTTATAATAACTTAATTTACTTTTCTCTATGTTTATTTTTAAGACGCTCAATTTCCTCCTTGAGTTCAATAATCCGCATCTCACGACCCACAAAAACATCGTTTAATTCTTCAAGTTCCTGATTGGCTTTTTCAAGCTCTGCTGTCCTTTCTATTACCCTTTTTTCAAGCTCTGCATTTAGCTTTTTAATTTCTTCTTCGGCCAATTTTTGTCCTGAAATATCAATATGTGTTCCATTGGTAAGATCAGTGATGTTTCCATTTCCATCGCGTAAGGTACGCCCACGAGATAATATCCAAACCCAATGCCCGTCTTTATGTTGCAGACGAAAATAGTTTTCGTACATTCCAACAGATCCGTTTTTGAGATATTCGGCAAAACGTTGGCTCGCACGTGCCCTGTCTTCAGGATGTAATAAATCAATCCACGTTTCTTTTAAATTGCTCTTTCCTGAAAGGTCAAATTCGTTGATATCACGTCCCAGCATAGAAAAATACTCGGGGCTGCACCATAAAAAATCAGTACTCAGATGATATTCCCATGCCCCGGTATTTGAAACTGAAATCAATGCCTTGTAACGGGCTGCACTTTCTTTAATTTCTTCTTCAGCTTGTTTTCGTTCCGTGATGTCCAGAATTTGTGCGACCGTGTTAACTGAACCATCAGCTCTTTGTATAAGTGCAACATGAAGCTCCATAGTCCTGACAATTAAATCTTTGCGTAAAATAAGGATCTCGTAATCCGACTGAACTGGTTCACCCTTTCGTCTGTTATGAAATCTTTCTTCTACCAGCGATTTGCTCCTTTCATCCAAGACCATGCTAAATTCCTGGTTGACCAATTCGGACATGTTATAACCGGTTATTTCAGCAAACTTCAGGTTAACATAAACAAATTTGGATTGATCGTTGATAAGACAAATTCCGGAATGGGAGTATTCAGAAATGGATCGGAACTTGTCTTCGCTCTCTATTAATTCTTCTTCTTTTTGCCTGCTTTTCGTAATATCCTCCCCAGAAAACAAAACGCCGGTAATCTGGCCTTTCGGGTCGCGAAAAATGGTATTGTGAAAGGCAATTATGCGTTCTTCCCCGGATTTGTTCATTACCGGATTTTCGTAATACTCTATCGGCTCAAGGATTCCCGCCATCAGACTGCCAATTACTGCCCTGACTTCATGCCGAGCCGACTTGGGAATACAGGTTTTAAACCAATTTTTCCCCAACAGTTGGGTTGCATCATCATAACCAAGAATTTCGCAACCTTTATTATTCATGAGTGTAATTTCCCCTTCAGCGTTCACCATGGCAAGCATTACTCCTGCAATATCAAGATACTTTTGTGCCTGGTCACGCTCTCTTTTAATCGTTTCTTCAGCTTTTTTGCGTTCGGTAATATCAGTAAAAAAGATGGCTATTCCCTTTTCTGTTGGATTAATCCTATTTTCAAACCATTTATCAAAAGGCAGATAATATTCTTCCATCCGGATAAAAACCTTCTCATTCATTGCTTTCTTGTAATTTCGATGAAAAGGTTGTCCGACACCTTCCGGAAATTCTTCCCAGATATTTTTACCGATTATATCTTTTGGATTTTGGGCGAAGATTTTCCCGGCTTTTTTGTTTATGTACGTGAAACGCCAGTTCCTGTCAAGTGACACAAAGGCGTCGTTCATATTTTCAAGGATATCGATGGTCCGGTCATGTTCTTCCTTTAGCTTCTTTTCTGCTTTCTTCCGCTCTGTTATATCAATAAACTGCACCATAATTTGTGTCGTCCCTTCTGAGCTTTTGAAAGTGGATGCAGAAATCTCAGCAAAGACTTTTTCCCCATTTTTCCGGAGAAGAATAACTTCATACCTTGAAGGCACTTGCTCTCCTCTTTTACGGCGAATATGGCGGTCTTTAACGAGTTCACGGCTTTCGATTGCAAAATAATTCATAAACTCGGAGCCGACGATTTCTTCAACAAGATAGCCGAAAAGAATGGATAAATTTTCGTTGGCGTAAGTAAATGTAAAATGGTCATCAATAAGGCCTATACCTTCAAACGAATTTTCGACAATGGATCGAAAACGTCTTTCATTTTCTTCTAGTTTTCTTTCAGCGGTAACCTGTCGCGTAGTGTCGAGAATTATTGAAAACAGAAAAGCTTCTTTATTAATAGAAATAGGCCAGGAGTAAACATCTACTTCTTTGAAAGTGCCATCTTTAAGTTTATGACTAAAATGAAAGAAATTCTTGTCCTTATGCTTGGCTAGTGATATTTTTTGAAGGACGTCATTTTTCGGTAATGTGTTGATGTCAAATATAGACATGTTTTTGAATTCTTCCGGCGACCATCCATAAAAAGCTGTTGCGGCGGGATTGGATTCAAAGATTTTACCGCTTTCGGCATCAATTAACATCATTACAGTCCTGTTATTGAAGAAAATGGCATGATACTTCTCTTCGCTTTCACGCAGATCATCTTCGATTTTCCCCCGCACGGCAATTTCTGCTTTTAGATTCTCTATCAGGTTTAATGATTTCTTCCTGGAATTTTCAAGCTCCACTGCATTGGCTTTGATCGCGTCCAGTCTTTTCTTGGCTATGGATTCAAATGACCTGGCTCTGCTTTCCAGTTTATTTTCTGTTCTTAGTCTGTCCAGGATCACTGCAAGCATTTGCACGGCATTCTGTACTTGCACAACAACTTCTTTTGATGGAGTTTCTTTGGATGTTAGGTAACCGTATGAAATATCTCGTGCATTGATTTCTTCGGAATAGACTAGTTTAATGTTTTTTTCTGCTGAAAATTTGAACTTATAAGGTTTAAACAATTCGTTTAAGCTTTCACAGAAAAGCCTAATGATTTTTACATCGTCGTTCATTTGCGAGAGTGTAAACATCATTAGGAAAAGATCGTTCTGCTTATCCATTTATCAAATTCATTAATGCATTCAGCCCTATATCCATAACCTTTGGCGAGAATTTTCTGTCAGGATAGTAAAGCTCCCTTGCACTCATTATATCGAATTTTTTCTCATCTTCAGCATGGCCATGGCATTTAGGATAATGCCTGTGATATTCATCTACAAAGTTTTCTTTGTTTCGTTCAACAGGGCAGTAAAGTTGTAAATCTCCGGCTAAATCGCCAGCATGAAGAAACCCCAGGATAATTTTATCTCTTTCTACTTCGGTTTCATAAAGCTCGCAGAAATAAACTCCCCAATTGCAGGTGAAATTGTTAAAACCTAAATTGAGCCTTTCCTGATTGGAAGTTTGTACGTGCATATCGTTTCTTCCTTTCTTTTAATTTTTCTCGAAAATAAAATGAGAATTAAACAGTTCTGGAAATGCAAAATAGCGAAGATCTAATTTAACTTCCTGTTAAAGAACGCTAAAATTAAGGCCAATCCCAAAGATAACAATTTTTTCGGCAAATTGTACCATTTGAGTTTCTTAAATAATCTGCAATTATTCTTAGCTGTAAGCATTGGCCGTCAAAAAAATTCTGACTTTTGCCGGCTAGTCTTTCAGAACGGTAAATAACGGGATGAAAAATATTGTGAGTGACGTACTATCCTCTAATTATTTTCGTTTTGTCGTTTGATAATTTATTATAATTTTGCGCCATGCTAAAAAAGGCTTTTTTATTGCTGATTGTGGCTGGGTTTGTCCTAACAATTTCCGGCTGTAAAAATTATTCGAAGATTTTAAAGAGTCCGGAGAATACACTGAAATACAATACCGGTATAGATTTATACCAAAGTGGTAACTTTAAAAAGGCTTTGGAGTTTTTCGACTTAGTTCGTTCATTTTATCAGGGAACAAAGAAGGGGGAAAAATTAACTTATTACACTGCAAATAGCTATTTCCAGATTAAAGATTATCAGTTGGCTGGTTATTATTTCAAACAATACCAGCAAATGTATCCTAAAGGGGGTGAAGTTGAAGATGCTGCTTATTTGCAAGCATATTGCTCTTTTTTGCGGTCTCCCCGGGCAGAGCTTGATCAAACAATTACCTATACGGCATTGGCTGATTTGCAGTCGTTTATTGATCACTTTCCCAATAGTTCCAAGGTTGAAAAGGTAAAAGAATTAATGAAAGATCTGCATTCGAAGTTAGAACAAAAAGCCTATAACATCGCCTTGCTTTATTACAAAATGGGAAGTTTTCAGGCTGCTATTACATCTTTTCAGGATTTGTTGAACGATTATCCGAATTCAATAAGGAAAGAGCTTTATCTTTACTATATTGCTAAGACTTATTATGTGTATGCCGCTAACAGTATTGTGCAAAAACAAAAAGATCGATTTGAAAAAATGGTGGAAGCTTATAATAACTTATTATACTTGTACCCTAAAAGTAATTATTTAAAGGAATTAAAGCCGTTGAGTGAAAAGGCTATGAAATATTTATAAATCATACTAAAATGGATTATAAGAAAATCAAAACTGACACTGTGGCTGTAACACGCCAGAAAGACAAATTTTACGAACAAACGGGCAACATTTACGAAACTTTAGTTGTATTGTCTAAAAGGGCAAATCAGGTAGAGTCGGAACTAAAACAGGAACTAGATCAGAAAATTGCCGATTTCACAACAACCAGTGATAACTTGGAGGAAATCTTCGAGAACCGCGAACAAATTGAAATTGCTAAATTCTACGAGAAACTTCCTAAGCCTTCTTTACTGGCCGTACATGAATTTTTGAACGGTAACGTTTACATGCGTAACCCCCACAAAGAAATCGCCACAGATTTCTAAAAGAAGCTTATCTTTGTGTTTTAAACACATCCCATGCTTAAAGGAAAGAAAATAATTGTTGGTATTACAGGTGGCATTGCAGCTTATAAAATTCCTTTACTGGTTCGTTTATTAAAAAGAGAAGGTGCTGAAGTGCAGGTTGTTTTGACCCGCTTCGCACAGGAATTTGTTACACCATTGACATTAGCTACCGTTTCCGGCAGACCTGTCCTTTCTGATTTTTTCGAAAAAAAAGATGGTACCTGGAACAGTCATGTAGATTTGGGATTGTGGGCAGATGCAATGATCATTGCCCCATTAACAGCCAATTCCATGGCAAAAATGGCAGTGGGAATAGCCGATAATTTACTGATGACTTTGGTGCTTTCAGCACGTTGTCCCATTTTCTTTACACCTTCCATGGACTTTGATATGTTTCAGCATCCAACAACCACTGAAAATATCAAAAAGCTTCAAAGTATTGGTTATCATTATATTGAACCTGCTTCCGGTGAGTTGGCCAGCGGACTCACCGGACTGGGAAGATTGAAAGAGCCTGAAGAGCTTCTGGCTGAATTGGATTTTTTTTTTTGAACAAGAGCTAACTTTCAAAGGAAAGAAAGTCCTGATCAGTGCAGGTCCGACTTATGAGCCTATTGACCCGGTAAGGTTTATTGGTAACCGTAGCTCCGGCAAAATGGGATTAGCGTTGGCCAAAGCCTTTTCACAGAAAGGTGCGGACGTTGAGCTGGTTTTAGGACCAGTTTCTTTAGAAACGGATTTCCCAGGAATTCATGTGGTTCTGGTAAATACGGCTGAAGAAATGTATAAAGCTTGTACAGATGTGTTTGAAGAAGTCCACATAGCCATAATGGCGGCTGCAGTTGCAGATTTTACTCCTGTCAACGTTGCCACTGAAAAGATCAAGAAAGAAAAGGGAATTGAAAAGATTGAGCTCAGAGCGACACCTGATATTCTTGCAAGTTTAGGAAAAGTAAAGAAAGACAACCAGCTTCTTGTTGGTTTCGCACTTGAAACAGACGATGAACTGGTCAATGCTAGGAAAAAGCTGGAACACAAAAACCTGGATATGATTGTTTTAAATTCATTGAAGGACCAGGGAGCCGGTTTTGGTGTCGATACCAATAAAATAACGGTGCTGAAAAAGGACGGCACGTCAAATACTTTTCCTTTAAAGACAAAAGAATCTGTTGCTTTAGATATTCTTTCTGAAATAGAAAATTTGCTGGAGGAATGGTCATGAAATCTCTGGGACTGATCATCGTTTTCCTCTTTTTGGGACATATTGCTATCGCGCAGGAATTTCATTTCAAAGTTGAATTCAACACACAACAAGTTCAGAATTACGATCCCAGTGTTGTAACTTCCTTAAAAACCGCCATGACCGAGTTTCTTAATAACCGGAAATGGACAAATTACAATTTTAAGCCACAGGAACGTATTGAATGCACTTTGTTGTTTAATATTCAGCAAATTGTTGGTTCTGACCAATTTACAGGAACCTTTAATATTATTATGGAGCGTCCGGTCTTTCATTCGGATTATCATTCTCCGGTGCTGAACATGATCGACAAAAATGTGAAGTTTCATTACACTCCTTCCCAAAGCATGAATTTTGTCGAGAACAGCTACTCCAATAATCTTACATCCTTGCTGGCGTATTATGCTTACATGATCCTCGGCGTTGATTTTGATACTTTTTCTCCTGATGGGGGAACCCCCTTTTACCAAAAAGCGATGGGTATAGTGCAGTCTGCGCAAAATTCTAATAAACTTGGCTGGCAGTCAGTTGAAAGTCCTAAGAATCGTTACCATTTTGTAGAACAGATTATGAATAAAGCTTATGAACCCTTACGCCAGTTTTTGTATCAATACCACCGTCAGGGACTGGACGTTATGGCCGGAGATGCTGAAGCCGGTCGTAAAGCCGTTCTGGCTTCTTTGCAGGATTTGAAACAAGTTTACGAAAAACGCCCGGGTTTGTATGATTTACAACTTATTGTGGACGCAAAACGCGATGAACTGATTAAAATGTTCTCAAAGGCACCTGAAAACGAGAAAAACCAAATGGTTGCTACACTTAGCTTTATTGACCCTGCCAATGGAAATCGCTATCGCGAGATTCTTAGAAACCAATAGGCTTTTAGTTTCTCAAACGCCAACTATTTAAAAACCATTCTAAATTCAAAATTCCTGAAATTTTAAGGTTTTCTAACAAGGATTAAAGTGATAAAAGTTTTATTTTTGGACTTTCATTAATGATTGTATAAAAAGTATTAACTTATGAACTTACACGAATATCAGGGAAAGACAATTCTGAGAGGTTATGGAGTGTGTGTACCCTACGGAGTTATCGCCACATCCCCGGATGAGGCTGTTGAAGCTGCCAAAAACATTCAAAAACATACCAACTCGGATAAATGGGCTGTGAAAGCACAAGTGCATGCCGGAGGCCGTGGAAAAGGCGGCGGGGTTAAGATTGCGAAATCCCTGGACGAAGTAAAAACTTATGCCGATCAAATCATTGGAATGCATCTGGTTACTCCGCAAACCAAGAAAGAGGGCAAACTGGTTCGAAAAGTTTTGATTGAAGAAAATATTTATTATCCCGGCCCCGAAAAAGTGGAAGAGTATTATATGAGCATGTTGCTGAACCGTAACGATGGAAAAAACATGGTGATGTATTCACCCCGTGGCGGCATGAACATTGAAGCGGTGGCAGCAGAAACACCTGATCAGATCTTCACGGAGATCGTTGATCCGAAAGTGGGTCTGCAGGGATTTCAGGCCAGAAGAATTGCTTTTAACCTGGGCTTAAGTGGTGTTGCATTTAAAGAAATGGTAACCTTCGTAACAGTTTTATTTAGTGCTTATGTAGGTTCGGATGCCAGCCTTTTTGAAATTAACCCGGTTATTAAGGCTGCTGATGGAAAGATCTATGCCGCTGATGCTAAAGTGGTTATTGATAACAACTCATTGTTCCGTCATAAAGATATTGCCCAGATGCGTGATATTTTGGAAGAGGAACCAACCGAAGTGGAAGCCAGCCGTTATGATTTGAATTTTGTGAAACTGGATGGTAACGTCGGCTGTATGGTAAACGGCGCCGGTCTGGCCATGGCAACCATGGATATAATCAAAATGTCTGGCGGTGATCCGGCAAACTTCCTTGATGTAGGAGGAACTGCAGATGCAAAAAGGGTAGAGCAGGCTTTCAGGATTATTTTGAAAGACCCGAGTGTAAAAGCAATTCTGGTCAATATTTTTGGCGGGATTGTTCGTTGCGATCGCGTAGCCCAGGGTATTGTAGATGCTTATAAAAATATTGGTGAAATTGACATTCCCATTATTGTGAGACTTCAGGGAACCAATGCTGAAGAAGGCAAAGAACTGATCGATAAATCTGGATTAAAAGTGCTCTCAGCAATCCAGTTGGCCGAAGCTGCCAAACTTGTGAGTGAAGTAGTAAAAGCCTGATGAAAAATATCTTCAATAAAAATGGGTTACCTCAAAGCAAATTTTGGGCAGCCCTTATTTGTATTACAGAAGGTATTCCTATTTTATTGCGGTAAGAAGGTTGGAAGGTTGAAGGGTTGGTAGGCGAAAGGAGTGAAGAATGGAGACTGTCCAAGCCTTTCTCAAATCGTCAATCTTTTCTCGGGGGTAAGGAGACGTTTCCCAAAGTTCTTGGAACTAAAGAAAAAACTACCGGTAAATGTAAAAAGGAATGCAATAAAAAGTGTCGCAAACTTTGGAAAACGTTTCCCCTTCCGACCTTTCTTAAAGAAATGCCATTTGACAATTGCCTGCCCATCGTCTGACCATTGTTTTAATCCTTCAAAAACTCCCCCATAAGCTCAAAAGTATGTTCAAAGGCTTCAGTGACAGCGTCTTTGTATTTTTTGTTTACCGGAAACGGATCTTCATGAATGTAATGAAATGGATAATCAAGAATATTCACTTTAATAGGGATGTTCCCATCAAGACCATGTAAAGTATTTTTGATTTCGTAATAGGGAAAGACCATGTCTTTTCTCAATCCGAATGCAGTGATCCTGCCACTCAATTGGTTCAGTTTTTCTTCTCTGTATTCAGCCATTTTGTGATAATTAAGAAGACTCTGTAGTGCCATTCCTTCGGGATGTTCATCGCTGATGTAGTGGGCCAACCGGGGGTCGGTTTTTAAGAAATAATCCATGTGTTCAATCAAAAATGAATACAAAGCTATACTGCCTTCACTGTCGATAATAAACTTTGACGTTGTCTGAATCCTGTTGAAAGCCGCTCCGCTGCAAAATAAGCAGAGTTTTGAATCTGAGAAATAATTTTTTCTGTTTGCCATAAGCAGCGTCTTGGCAAGCAACCCCCCGATGGAATATGCAAAGAAATCGATCGTGCTTTCCTTTTCAAACAATGGATGATGGTCTGCTTTAATTTGTTCAACAAGCTGAATCAAATCAAAATATGTCTGTAGTCCTGACCAGATAAAACGCTCCGGCCTCGACTGAAGATGAATACTGATGGCGACATTGGAAAAGGTCGAATGCTGGATTCCGGTAAAGGATGAAATTCTTTTTTTACTTAGCTCGTACATTTCATAGCGGTTACTCCATAAAAGCGGTGCCCGGTTCATGTGAAAAGCTAAGGGAAACAGCAGGATGGCTTTGCCTGTTTTTTGTACCAGGCTTTCTGCCCAGGGAAGATATTTATCCCATGTTTTCTCATTAAAACCATGAAACATCATGATCACCCCATTCATCTTGGTTTTTCCTTTCGGAACGAAAATATGGTAACGAAAACGCTTATTTTCAATAATCTGAATGTCTTTGCTGTTTAACATGAGAAGATTCTCTTCAATGGCAGGTTTAAGGCTCTGCTCCGTAACTGTAAACTTGGCCTGGTGTTCTTTACATCGATAATTGAGTGAACCGGTAAGCATTGCTGCTGCCTTTGATTCAAATGTAAAATTGTAAACATCCGATGATGGCGTTTCAATCAAATCAGGTTCATAACTGATACTGCTTCGCAAAAGGCGGTAGATATCTGAATAATCCATAGAATTTTATTAACAGGGTTCATGATTTAGTGAATTCATAACGTATTTTTTCCGGTTTTAGCTTACAAATGATGAAATAAACAGGCCTATGCAAAGTTCAGATTTAATAATTACACTGCAAGATCATTTCTGGATTTTTTTAAAAAAATCTTTAAAAGAAAGCTTTCATAAACAAGTTTTTAAAAAAATATTATCTGAATCCCATTCAAAATTCTACCTTTGCAAGATGCAGCCCAAAGATCAGAAATCTGGCTTTACCCCTGTTGTTTATCGGATGGGGAAAGGTTCTCTGGAAAGCCTTCAAACACTTATTGATGGTTTTTCAAAGGTGTTTGTATTTATGGATGAAAACACTGAAAAGTACTGTTTCTCGATTTTGATGAAGAACGTCAGTGGTTTGGATGCAACGCGAACAATTTCAGTGCCTTGCGGCGAAGAGTATAAGACATTGAAAACGGTTTCATTTGTGTGGGAAAAGCTGACAGAAATGGGTGCTAATCGCGATAGTCTGCTACTGAACCTTGGCGGAGGTGTTGTGACCGATATGGGCGGATTTGCTGCTTCGACTTTTAAGCGTGGCATGCCTTTCATCAATATACCAACCACTTTACTAGGACAGGTTGATGCAGCAATTGGTGGGAAGACAGGGGTTGATTTTCAGGAGTTTAAAAATCATATAGGGGTCTTTAGCAATCCATTAGCTGTGGTTGTTGACCCGGTTTTTCTTGAGACGCTTGACAATTTGCAATGGAAATCGGGATTTGCAGAAGTTCTAAAATACGGATTTATCATGGACGCATCCTTGCTGAAACTGATCGGAATGCGTTCTTACAGGGAAATTAAGGATGACCAGGAAGCGATTATTATAAAGTCAGCTCAGGATAAAATTAAAGTTGTGGAAACTGATGGTCTGGAAAATGGCCTGAGAAAAATATTGAATTTTGGACATACTGCCGGACATGCTTTGGAAACCTGGTTTCTAAAAACCGGTAAACCGGTAACGCATGGTGAGGCGGTGGCTGCCGGTATGATTTGTGGATCCTGGATTTCACATAAATTGACGGGTTTGTCAACCAAGGATCTGGAGAAAATTATTAAGGTTATTGACAGGAGTTTTGAAAGACTTTCGTTTTCTTCCACTGTTTTTGATGAATTGTTGCAGTTAACCAGACAGGATAAAAAAGTGAGGGGCAACCTTTCGCGGTATAGCCTTTTGAAAAGTTGCGGGGAGAGTGTTTTTGACATCCCGGTTGATGATTCGTTATTTGTTCAAAGTCTTGAATTTTATTTAAGTAAATAAAAATATATTGACTATGAAGGCGTACAGAGTACTGAAAAAGAATGTTGTTTTGCAGTCGGAGATTGTTTTACCGGCCTCAAAAAGTATTAGTAACCGTTTGCTTGTGATGCGTTCTCTGGAAAAAGCGCTGGTTCATTTTGATAACCTGTCAGAATCAGACGATACCTACATGATGCGCCTTTATTTGAGTTTTATCGCAACTTGTTCAGACTCCAAGATCCCTATGGTCATCGACGCGCACAACGCAGGAACTGTTTTCCGTTTTTTGACTGCTTATCTATCACAGAAGTCCGGCAGGTGGCTGGTAACGGGCTCCGAACGAATGAGGCAAAGACCTGTGGCATACTTAGTTGAAGCATTGAGAAGTTTGGGTGCACAAATAGAATATACAGAAAATGAGGGTTTTCCTCCCTTGATGATCACCGGTAAGAGACTGTCTGGAGATGTTGTGGAAATCAACGCTTCGACGAGCTCTCAGTTTGTTTCGGCCATGATGCTCGTCGCACCGCATTTCACCAATGGATTGAAAATTAAGCTTATCGGCAAACCCGTATCGACTTCATACATTGACATGACCATGCGCCTGATGAAGGAATTTCTGGTGGAAATAGAGCGCAACGGCAATGAAATACAGGTTAAGCACGGTCATTATTTTGTCAGGAAATTAACAGTAGAAGCGGACTGGAGTTCTGCAGCCTTCTGGTATCAGATGGTTGCATTTCAACCGGGAACCTGGGTTTCATTGCCCGGACTTAAATATAAAAGTAGCCAGGGAGACAGATTCTTAGTAGAAGTGTTTGAAAAACTGGGTGTTAAAACTGAGTTTTCGGAATCAGGAGTGTTACTCACCCATTCAGGAAAAGTATCGTCTAAAATTAATTTTGATTTTTCCGATGCCCCCGACATTGTCCCATCTGTGATGACCACCTGCGCAGCTATGGGTGTTAAAGGGCATTTTACCGGGATTGAACATCTCCGTATCAAAGAGTCTGACCGGATTGAAAGCATGCAGAATGAACTGGGAAAGATTGGTGCACAGATCATGAAAAAAGGGAATGGCTACGAATTGATCCCTGGAAAGAATATTGAACAATCTTTAGTTTTCGAAAGTTACGGAGATCACCGAATTGCCATGTGCCTGGCACCGTTGGCTTTGCTTTATGATGAAGTGAAAATAGAAGATCCGGATGTAGTCGTTAAATCTTATCCGAATTACTGGAAAGATATTGAAAGTACCGGTTGCTTTAAACTGGTTGAGGAAAAATAATTTTTTA
>VAPK010163889.1_pt1 | contig 20228 bp, 16 predicted proteins | sample 3395031 | NCBI WGS metagenome assembly VAPK01 (sample SAMN08290443, study PRJNA428436) | hydrothermal vent metagenome | isolation source: Deep-sea hydrothermal vent chimney 1 | place: Pacific Ocean: Juan De Fuca Ridge
AGTTGTGTTATCTAAAGATTTTAGCTATAAGAGACAAGGTAGATGTCTTTTATAACCACTATCAACTGTTTTATCCACAGGTGTTTATCTATTTAAGTGGCTATGTTAAGTAACTTGCCTTTTTTAATTAAAAATATACAGTATTAATTGTAATCCACCTGTGGTGAAATGGATATCACAACGGTCTTCGGAACCGTTATTCCAGGTTCGAGTCCTGGCAGGTGGACATTGATTAAAAAAAGAAAATATGGAGATATCTTTTTTTGTACGTTTCGTTTTTTCTTAAAAGAAATTGATTCCAATAGCTTATTGGATAGTTATAGTTTTACAAAAAATGGAGTTAGGTTATTTTTACTATTATATTATTTGGTTTTTTGTAAGTGGATTTTTTTAAAAACGATTTATATATTATGTAATATGCTTATAACAATAAAATTATGAGTGTTAATTGTGATATATAACATAAATTCTAGAAAGGATTAAAAATAAATTAAATAGTGGTATAAAAACTATCGACGTACAGTATATGAAATATTTATATAGCTTAACACAAACTGAGTAAGACAAGATTTCAGGTAAAAATTTAATCCTAACGGATACAACGATTTTATTATGTATTATTTTAATTAAAAAATAGAAATAATAGATATTTGTAATTGATCTGTGAATTTATAGATGTTAAATTAACTAAAAAATATCACCTATGTAAAAAAAGTTAGATGAAGACTTCCTTTTTGGAGTTTAATCTTTATACTTTAATTATGATTAGAGATTTTAAAAATAAAATTCCAAGGCATGTTGTCTGGGTAGTTGAACAGCTTCAAAGGAGTTTCGAAGCTTTTGTTGTTGGTGGTTGTGTTAGGGACTTATTTTTAGATAGAGAGCCAAATGATTGGGATGTGGCAACAAATGCACGACCGGAACAAATTATTGATATTTTTGAAAAGACCGATATGCGTGTTATATATGAAAATAATTTTGGAACAGTTGGGATTATAAACAAAAAACTTGAAAAAACTGATGTTGTTTATGAAATTGAAGTGACTCCATATAGAACAGAAATTGGATATAGCGATAATCGTCATCCAGATGAAGTATCTTTTTCTGATTCTATTGATGAAGATATAAAGAGGAGAGATTTTACAATTAACTCTATGGCATATGATCCTATTTTAAACGTACTTATTGATAAGTATAATGGACAAAAAGATTTGAAAAAAAAGATAATCAAAACAGTGGGAAATGCAAAAGAACGTTTTGGTGAAGATGCACTTCGTATTATGCGTGCGGTTCGTTTTTCTGCACAACTTGGTTTTTTTATAGAAGAAGAGACAGCGATTGCACTTCGCACACTTGCTAAAAGCTTAACAAAAATATCAAAAGAACGTATTCGTGATGAATTTATAAAGATGGTTGATGCTCAATATTCAAAAGATGGATTAGAAATGTTACATATATATGGTTTATTACAATATATTGTTCCTGAATTGGAAGAAGGAATAGGAATAGAACAAGGGGGAATACACGATTTTGATGTGTGGACACATTTATTAAACTCTTTAGAGTATGCTACAAAGATGAATTATCCACTGCATGTAAAATTTGCCGCATTGTTTCATGATATTGGAAAACCGCGTTCAAGAAGACCTTCTAATGTAAAAGGGAAAAAGAAATGGACTTTTTATGGACATGAGGTTGTTGGATGGAGGATGACAAAAAAGATATTAGAAAGATTAAATTTTCCAAAAGATTTTTCGGAAAAGATTTTGAAACTTGTTCGTTACCATATGTTTTTTTCGGATCCAGATGCAATAACTCTTTCTGCTGTACGTAGAATGGTAAAAAATGTTGGGAAAGATATGATTTGGGAGCTTATCGATTTAAGAACTTGTGATCGTATTGGAACAGGTAGACCAAAAGCAGAACCATATCGTCTACGTAAATATCAAGCAATGATAGAAGAGGTTATAAGAGACCCTGTTTCAGTTGGAATGTTAAAAATTAATGGGGATATTATGATTGGAGAAATGGGATTGAAACCTGGACGAAAAATGGGTTGGGTTTTGCATGCATTACTTGAAGAGGTTCTTGATGATCCTAAAAAAAATACACGAGAATATTTAATACAACGTACACTGGAAATGTATAAATTTTCAGACAAAGAAATGCAAAAATTAGGTGAAGCAGGAAAAGAAAAAAAAGATGAAATTGATTTTTTTGAGGTAATGAAATTACATAAAAAACATAAGGTTGATTAAATTAGAAAAGCTGTGTTATAAATACAGCTTTTCTAATTTATAAATTTAATTTTATCCCAATAGGGCAGTGGTCTGAACCTGTTATTTTATCATAAATCTTTGCCTCTATAATTTTATTTCTTAACATTTCAGATGTAAGAAAATAATCAATCCTCCAGCCAACATTTCTTTCACGTGCTGCGGCACGATAACTCCACCATGAGTATTGGATCTTATTTGGATTAAGTTTTCTGAACGAATCAATAAATTTAGCTTCTAAAAAATTAGAAAATCTTTCACGTTCTTGATCTGTAAATCCAGCTGATCCAAGATTTGTTTTTGTTGTTTTATTTCCGTTTGGTCGTGCAAGATCAATTTCTTCATGTGCAACATTAAAGTCACCACAAACGACTATATTCTTTTTCTTATTTAATTTTTTTAGATGTCTTAAAAAAGAAATATCCCATTCGTTATATCTTAATGGCAATCTTTCTAGTTCGCTTTTAGAATTTGGTGTATAAACATTAATAAGAATAAATTTTTTGAATTCTGCATTGATAATACGGCCTTCATTTTTTATTGGTGAATTGTCCATTCCATACCAAACCCTTATTGGCTCAATCTTTGAAATAACTCCAACTCCAGAGTACCCTTTTTTTTCCGCGCAGTTCCAATATTGAAACGGATAATCTTTAAAAATCTTTTTATTATTTTCAAGAAGATTGTCTGATTCAGTTAATATTCTAATTTGTCCTTCCTGTGCTTTTGTTTCTTGCATACAGAAAATATCTGGAGTCTCTAATCTTTCTATAAAGTTAAGAACACCATCTTTTTCTTTCCAGGCGCGTATTCCATTTATATTCCATGAGATTATTTTCATAAACATAGTATAGCATTTTATTATTTAGTTTTTACTTTAGTTAAATAATTTAACAATATTTAATTCTTTTTTAATTAAAAAAACATTCTTAAATTTACTAATCAATTAAGACAATTACTTAACTAGTAACTACATCAAGTAGAGCAATTTTTTAGATCTATGCATAGTCATAAATTTTTTTGGCTTTTTATTTATCTTTCTTTAAATCTACGCAATATAATATTTTGAATATTGTAATATATCAGAAGTTTTAGTAATACATTCTTATATTGGTTTGTTAATCTTTTTTAATTAGCCTTTTTCCAACGATGAACGGTATTCACAAAAGAAGGAATGAATACTAAGTTGTCTATAATATTTATTACCTACGTAATTAAAAGTTAGTTGCATTTTAATGATATTGCATTTCACAGGAGTTCTTGTAATTGAATAAGACAATAGATAATTAAATATTATACAAAAGGGATTTAGATCTACCCTTGAAGGAATTGCTATTTGAACATATGGAATTTGTAAAAAAATTGGATGGATAATTAATTGTACTTTATAAAACAAAGAATACTTTAGATAAAACGATTTAAAATGATAAAAAGACATTAGTTTATATATTTATATTTATACCTTTTTTGTTTCACATCATATCTGTTTACACAAAATAATTTCTGATATTTTAGGAATGTTTTTTGGTTTCATTCATTATTTTTACCATGAAATTTTTTGTGAACTTCCTTTAGTTGTCTGTTTGTAACATGAGTATAAATTTGTGTAGTTGATATATTGCTGTGCCCTAACATCATTTGAACAGACCGAATGTCTGCACCGTTTCTCAGTAGATCTGTTGCAAATGAATGTCTAATCGTATGTGGGGTAACATTTTTTGATATACCAGCTTCTATTGCAATTCGTTTCACAAAGCGTTCTACAGATCTTGGAGTTAGACGTAATGAAATATTTTGTTCTTCAAGTTTCACAACACTAGGGCCTTCTTGAATAAAAAGTGCTTCATCCATATCCGTTCTGTTATTCAGGTAATTCTTTAAAGCATTTTTTGCTTCATTGCTTAGGAAAACGATACGAAGCTTTTCGCCTTTTCCACGTATTGTAAATTCGTCTTTTGTAAGATCAAGGTCACGGTTAAGAGAACAAAGTTCAGAGACACGTAATCCAGTGGAGAATAATAACTCCATGATTGCATGATTTCTGAGATTTTTTTTTGAAACATCCATCATTCTATCTAACTCTTTTTTTTCGATATGATCTATTTGTCTTGATGATGTTTTTGCTAATTCTATTTTATCTGGAGCAAGAGACTTTATATCATTTTTTAGCATATATTTTAAAAACATACGTAATGCAATTAGGTGGTAATTTTGTGTTTTCTTTTTGAGGTTGGTTACTAATTGCCCACTTCTCTTCATTCCAGGTTGTCTATTTAAATATAATCTAAATTCGCGAATTATGTTAGAACTAATATCACTTGGTTTTGAAACTTTTGAAAAGCTAATAAATCTTTCAATGTACCTACGATAATTATTTATTGTTTTTAAGCTCCTTCCTTTTTCAATTTCCATATATTCAAGAAACTGCTGAAGAACTTCTTTTATTTTCATAATTTAATTATACTAAATTTCCCGACATTAAAACAATTTTAATTGTATTTATATATATGTGTATTAATTGTTATTAACCTATTGTGGAATATTTATACATGTGTTATAGTCTCTTTGTTATGTTAACAACAAAGAAGAAACAAGACGTTATCGTAGGTGTACAAACTCATGATTCTGACACTGGTTCTCCTCAGGTGCAAATAGCTTTGCTATCTGAACGAATCATCGAATTAACTGAGCACCTAAAGATGCACAAGAAAGATACGCATTCAAGACGTGGACTTATTAAGATGGTTGATACAAGAAGAAAATTATTAAGAAATTTAAAGTCTGCTAACTTTGATGAATATCAAAAGCTTATTGATAAGTTGGGATTAAAAAAATAGTTTTTTAAAAAAACAAATAAAATTTTATTTGTTTTTTTATTTCATAATCCTTTATGAAATAAAAAAATAAAGTTATACTGTTTTATGTATGAATAATGATGATCAAAAAAGATTAGCAGATGATTTATTAAGTACTAATAATAAAAAAATAAATGACACATCATCAGATGATGTAGATATTCTCATGAGAGAAACCGACGTTTCAAAAAAAGATAAATTATATAATGGTATATTACATGATTTGGCTAAACGTTCTGCCGAACATAAGGCTAATGGTTCATCATTATTAAAAAAAGAAATAAATGATAATGTAGTTTCATCTCTGCATAATGAGATTAATGATTTGATTGGTGGTAAAAAGGAGATTAATGATTTAAAAAAGATACAAGATAAAGATTTTTTAGATTCAGAAACTGTGAACAAAAAGGATGTCTCTTCTAAAAAAGGGTCTCCTTCTATTATTGCTGCATTGTCTGCAGTAGATAAGTTTGAAGATCAATCATTAATACATAACGATGTTTTAAAAAAAGAAAATGTAGATAAAACAATTAATTTTATAAAAGAGGATATTAAGAAAGAATTAGGAATAGATAAATCTAAAATAAAAAACGAAGAAGATCTTGGAAATGTATTGGATGAAAACACAAAAAATTTAATAGAAAAACAAGAGAAGAAAAAAGGAATTGAAGAGACTTATTATTCAGATCTTTCTGAAGCCATGGGTTCAAATAAGCCAGAAACAATGTATGAACTTTTAGAAAAAGCAAAATATGAAAAAAAAGAGAAGACAATAAGATCTCCTATGTCAAAAAGGAATATGGCTTATATAGTTGGAGCTGCATTGTTGCTGATTGGAATAATAGGAATTATATTTTTCTTTTTCTTCTATGGGAAGAAAGAAGTAAAATATATAACAGAGAAGCGTGTAAAATCGTTAGTATATTCAGATCTTGATACTGGTATCAATGTATCTAATATTGATGCTGAAAAAACAAAACAGGCAATAAGGAAAGTATTGGAAACAAAAATAAAAGAAGGAAAACTTAATCAAGTTTATTATGCTGGAAAAGATCAGTTTGGTAATTTACGTCGCCTTGGGGTTAAGCAAGTCTTTAAAAAAACAGGAAATATTCCACCAGATTTGTTATATCAAAATATTGAGAATGAGTTTATGCATGGTGTATATAAAACAGATAAAAATAGACCTTTTATTATTTTAAAGGCCTTATCCTACGACAGGGCTTTTGAAGGGATGAAAGAATGGGAAGGGACTATGATTGACGATCTTGCAACATACCTTGATCTTCCAAAAGATGCAGGAGACAGAAGTCTAATGGAAGATGGTTTTTCAGATGATATTATTAAGAATAAGAATGTTAGAGTTGCAAGATTTTTGCCAAGAGAGGTTGATAGAAGAAAAGGAACGTGGAATGTTATAGATCCAGCTGACATAAAAAAAGAAAATAGTGAGACATCTGTAGATAAACAAGCACAAGACGGTAATATCGAAGATAAAAAAGAAGAAGAGGTTACCATGCTTGATGGTACAATATCATATATAGATAGCTTGTTTAAAAATAAATTTGTCTATGCCCAAACATCAAATAATGTTACCTGTTATAAAACAAAAAAAGCTTGTTATGATTTTTATGGTAAGGAAGTTGGTTGTGATGGTAAATATGAAACATCTCGTATTATTCAAGTATTTAATGAAAAAGAAGATGATTACAAAAAGGTCTATGCCAATAATGATCCCGAGATGTTAAAACTAGTTAAATCTAATGATTTATCTTGTATCAATTCAATTGACGGAACAGATGTTATTGGAAATACTCTTGATGAAACAAAGCCAATTATATGTTACAAGATTAGTAAACAGTGTGTTGATACAAATGGAAATCCAGTATCTGAAGATTATAGTGGTAAAAAGTCTTGTCATAATGTAATTTTTAATGAAAAGTTTGATACCGTTTATGGTCCAGAAAAATATGGTCAAGATGGTTTTGCTTGTATTAATTCCATAGAAAGCTCTGGTTTTGCTGGAGACAATATTTCAGGGGATGATATTGTTTGTTATTTAAGTCATAAGAAATGTGTTGATAGCTTTGGAAAGATAGCTTATTACTCCCCAGGAGATACTAGCATCATATGTAATGACATTATTTCCAATGGTCCTGGAGACACTATTTTTCCTGGGAGTTATTTTGGAAAACCAGGGTACTCATGTTTTAGTGGGTCTAGTTCAACTCCATTGGAGTATAATGATGCCCTTGTTAATTCTCAAGGTTCTTGGTCTTGGTTATTAGATTTATTTTTTCAAGACAATACTTTAACAAACGGTGGTCCAATACAGCCAGGGCAAACATTAAAGGCTGTAAATGTTATTCAAAATGAATTGGTCTTACTTGGGCTAATGAATAGTGTTTCTATTTCTAGTAAATTTGATCTTCTTACTCAAGATATAATTAGTCATTTTCAATTAGTAAATGGACTACCGCAAACCGGAAATATAGACGAAGATACTATTAATTTATTAAGGGGAATTATATCTGGGCAAGGAAGTATTTTTGGAGGTTCTCAGGCAGCTATAATAAATGACTATATTCCAATAAACGGTAATATTGGAATAGGTACATATAGTGAAAATGTTCAAACAATACAAACACTCTTATTCATTGGTGGTTATAATATAAGCCGTATTGATGGTGTGTTTGATAAAGAGGTCTGCTCTGCAATGCAGGCTTATCAGAAAGATAATGGTTTAAATATTTCTAATGATAAAGATTGTATGATAGATTCATCTACAATAGATATGCTTAATAAGATTATTTCAACAAATGATTATCTTGGTTCAGGATTTATAATAAACGGAAATGGTTATTTAGTTGGTTCTGGTGTATTACAAGGTATAAACGGACCAGGGGCTATTGGGTTTGAGGTAAATAAAGCAGATGCAGATTCACTAAATGAAGGAGACATAGTGCTTATGTATACTTTTTTAGATGAACATACTATTCTTATAACTAGAAGTGAGGAAGTAATTACTGAGATAATAAAGAGGCGAGCCCTAAATGATATTTTTAATAAAAGTTAGAAATCAAAAAAATGGAATTAAAACTCCACTTTTTTATTAAAAAGATTAGTCAAACATATCTTTTATTTCTTATTTTTGGTATACTGCGTCACATGAACGTAGAAGAACAAAAAGAAAAATTAGTTTTAGAAAAAAAAGAGATAGAAAATGAATTGAATTCACTAGGTCGTGAACTAAATGATTCTGGTGATTGGGTTGTTGTAGTTGATAATCAGAGTGATGAACATGCTGATCCATCTGATGAGGCTAACTTAACAGAAGAATTAGAGTCAGATATTGCTGTATTAAATGTTTTAGAAAAAAGACACACACAGGTTGAAAAGGCATTACTGGCAATTAAAAATAATACATATGGTATTTGTGAAGTTTCTGGTTGTAAGATTTCTGCTGAGAGACTAGAAGCTAATCCTTCAGCAACGACATGTATTGAGCACGTAGGATAATTTATTTAATAAATTATCTATGTTCAGTTATCATTAAAAAAACATTAGTCAAAAATAGTGAAGAGATTGTTCGTTTTACTATTATTAATAGCACTTATTTTTATTTAAATAACTTTATAAGTTATTTTTTTATTAGATTACTGATGTTATAATGAATATATATGAAATTTTCTAAATTATATTCAGCTCAGCCACATAACCTTTCTGGTTCAATTGTTTCGGTTGAGGTTGATATTTCTCGTGGGATACATTCATTTTCAATTGTTGGAATGGCCTCAAAAGCTGTAGATGAATCAAAAGATCGTGTAAATTCAGCAATAAAGAATGCTGGTTATGAAGCACCAAAATCAAAAAATGAAAAGCTTGTAATTTCTCTTGCTCCAGCAGAACTTAAAAAAGACGGGGCATATTATGATCTTGCAATTGCGCTTGGATACCTTCTTTCTGCTGGAGAGGTTAATTTTGATCCAGAGAGAAAACTTTTTCTTGGTGAATTATCTTTAGATGGCTCAATAAAATCAGTAAGAGGAATTTTACCAATAATTCAGGCTGCAAAAGAAAATGGTTTTATAGAAGTCTTTGTTCCAGAAGCTAATGCTATTGAGGCAGCACTTGTTGAGGATATTATAATTTATCCAGTTAAAACATTGACCCAAATAATTGAACATTTAGATTTTAATTTAAATGAAAATAATTTAATTAAGAAACAAGAATATACAGAAATTAAAAAAATAATAGAAGATTACGATATTGACTTTTCTGATATAAAGGGTCAGGAAATAGTAAAACGTGGACTAGAAATTGCTGCAGTCGGAGGACATAATGTTGCTATGTTTGGACCTCCTGGGACAGGAAAAACTATGTTGGCTAGAGCATTTTCTTCTATTTTACCAGATCTTTCTCGAGATGAGATTTTAGAAATTACAGGTATTCATTCTGTTGCTGGAATACTTGAAGACTCTGAAATTTTAACAAAAGCACCTGTGCGTTCTCCGCACCATACTTCGAGTTATGTCGCAATTATTGGTGGAGGAACAAGTCCAAAGCCTGGAGAAATAACTTTGGCTCATCGTGGCATTTTATTTCTTGATGAATTTCCAGAATTTGATAGAAAAGTTTTAGAGTCTCTACGTCAACCTTTAGAAGATAGAGTTATAACGATCTCGCGATCTCAGGGAACAGCATTTTTTCCTGCGTCATTTATTTTACTTGCAGCGATGAATCCTTGTCCTTGTGGTTTCTATGGTTCTGAAAAGAAAGTGTGTACTTGTTCCGCCTATGATATTACTCGTTATCAAAAAAAGATATCAGGACCAATTGTTGATCGAATTGATATTTGGTTACCAGTTGAACATATTGATTATGAAAAACTTTCAGAAAGAAATAATGCTGAAAAAATATCTCCACAGATTCGTGAAAGAATTGTAAAAGCACGAAAATTTTCTTATCAACGAAAAGGAACACAGAAGTTAAACGTTGAAATGACTTCTCGTGATATCCAAAATGAAGTATTATCTGATGATACAAAAAACATTTTGAATAAGAGTGCAGAAAGTATGAATTTATCACCAAGGGCTTATCATCGTGTTATTAAACTTGCGCGGACTATTGCAGATATGGAAGCTAAACAAAAAATAACTGTTGATCATATTCTGGAAGCGCTACAATATCGTCCCCAAATAAACAAATAAACAAATAAACAAATAAGGAAACTTAGTTTCCTTATTTGTTTAGAAATAAAAAACAATATTTTGGTTATTACCTTTTTTATTTAAATAGACTATTTGGATTCATCTTTTGTCCATTTGATTTAATAATTTCAAAGTGAAGATGTGTTCCAGCTGTCGATTTATATGATTGAGGTCTTGGGCGTACATTTCCTGTATTACCCATTTCGCCAATTTTTTGTCCTTGTACAACATCATCGCCCTTCTTTACTATAATTTTACTTAAATGTGCGTAACGTGTTTTCGTACTATTTGAATGTTGAATAATAATGTTATTACCGTAACCACCACCACAATCCCAAGAGCCAACGGAACACCCGTAAACAATTTTTACGATTTTTCCAGAGGCACTTGCTACAATAGGAGCTCCACGATATTGACCAAAGTCTATACCATAATGATAGCTACCATGACGTGGACCAAAAGGCGAAGTAATTTTACCAGCACTAGGCCTTTGATAATATCCATGTTGAGCAGCCCCTCCGATTTTTCTTGATGACCTTATTCTAACACCTATGTTTGGGGAAGAACTATTTTTGACTCCGTTCGGAACCATAATTTTTTCTCCAACTGTTAATTTTGTTGAATCAATATTGTTAAAAATTGTTATATCTTCTATTTCAACATTATATTTAGCAGCTATTTTACTAAAAGTATCTCCCTTTTTTACTGTATGCATTACCCCACTAACAGGAAGAATACGTAATTCTTGGCCGACTCTTAGGTTATTACCTATATTATTTTCCCATTTAATAGTATTTATTGATACATCAAACAATTCTGCAATTTCTGATAAGGTATCTCCATCTTTTACTATGTATATACTAACACCATTAGTATCTTCTATATTTTTTTTAAAGAATTCACCTGTCATACTTCCTATATTAGAAACTAAAATATCCTTATTTGTTTCGTCATAAAGAGGACCACCAGTTGCAACAGGTATTACTACTGCAAAGTTTGGTGACAAAAGAGTAAGAGACTGAGAGTTTTCTTGTGATCCCAATGAGGATAATTCTGATGCTTGTATAGGTCTAACACCTAAAAAAAGTACAACAATAGCAATTAAAAAAATAGCAGTATAATAAGAATTATTTCTTTTTTCTTTTATATATGTCACCAGATGATTTGAACCTTCTGGGTCTTGAGCATTATTTTTGATAAGCCTTAGTTTATATTAATGGAATAACCATTAAATCATTACATACCATATGATATCAGTTTTTTGATAATAGAGTATTGACATACAAACGTTATAGTGTTATATTATGCACAAAAGAAAAAAGGTTTTTAATCAACGTTTTGTATTTTGTGTTATCATTAAAATATGAAATATAAATTAAAAGAAAATAGAGAAAGCATAAATAAATATATTACACATGTTTTTTTAAATAAACAAAGAGTTATTCCTTCGGATAGTTTTGTTATTGAAAATAATGAATATTTATTACTTGAAATTTTAAATTCATCGGAAAATGAGATTTATTTAAAAATAATTGGTATTGGTGGTAAGAATACAGGAAACATTTATTTTATACCAAAGAAAGAGTTTGAAGATAAAACATTATCAGAGCTTAAAAAATCTCTAAGAGATTATCAACATTAAAAGTATTATGGGACAAGATACATTTACAAAAAAACTAAATAGTTTAAATGAATTGAATAAGTATGTAGAAGATGGAAGTGCTACTTTTTTTAATAAAAACGAAAAAGTTAAAATTGAAGATAAAAAAGATGTAATTCATACAATAAAAAAAGATGATAATAATGAAGATAGAAATCTAAACGCACACTTAAGAAGAAAAAACCGTGAAAAAAGTTTAAAAACGAAAGAAGATGTTAATGTATTGATTAATGGATTGATTAAACATCAATCAGAAAAAAAGACTTTTTTAGGGAAAGAATTTGATAAAAAAGTTGATGATTTTGGAGTGGAAGCAACAAAAAATATAGATAAAAAGATAGAAGATTCAATAAAAAACGCTAATTATGAGTTTGATAAAAAAATAGTTTATATAGATAAGGATGAAAGAGATAGACTACATGAAAGAGTTAACTTTGATGAGAAAACACTAAAGAATTTAAATTCTCTAATAGAGAATGGAATGATTGAATCTAATCATATAAATATAAAAAGAACAGAAGCTTCATTAAAAGAAAATAGAAAAAAATTAAAAGATGTGGAAAAAAGGATTAAATTAAACGGGGACTCTATTTCAGAACAAGAAAAAATCAAAATTAAAGAAAGCCAAAATCTCTCACAAAGAGAAAAATTTTCTAATTGGGAAAAAGATCAAGATAGCCTTAGTTCTCCAAATGAACTAGATAGGCAAATAAAACAAGAACAATTGGAAAAGACTATTGAAGATCATACTAAAAAGCTTAAAGATGATGTTTTTTCTAATAAAAGAAATATAGATTATTTTATTAGGAAAGATGGGAAAAATCATGAAAATGTAACGAAAGAAGAATATAAATTAAAAAATAATGAGTCAAAACTTAATGATTTTCAAAATTGGGAAGAATCTAGCGAAGAGGATTCTTATTTTGAACGTGAAAAAAAAGAAAAAATAACATCTAATGTAAAAGATGTTTTAGAAAAAATACAATTTGCAATGGGGGAATCTGAAGAAAAAGAATATACAAAAGAAGAGAAATTGGATTTAAAAAAATCTTTATTTGGATTTAAAAATCTTTTTAATAGAAAAAATAAAGAAAAGATTAGGAATACACTATTAAAGGAAAAGCCAAATAGACAAACAAAAGAAGAAATTGTTAGTTTTGAAAAATCAGAAAAAATGTATGAGGAATTAAATGAGATAGAAAAAATGCAGCTTCTTATCAAGGATTTACTTGAAAAAGTTGAAATCGTAAAAAAGGAAAATGAAATAATTGATAATCTTAATAAAGATAAAGAATTAAAATAATATTATGACGGATTACAAAAATAAAATTGAGAAGATAGCTGAAAAAACTTTTGGAGATATCAAAGATGTTAATGATTTAAAAAGGCAATTAAATGGAAAATTTGTAGATAATGATGAGAATACTAATAAAAATAAATCAGATTCTAGCAAAAAAGAATCTATAAAAGAAGAAAAATATCAAAAATCAAAAATAGATTCAACAGAAAAAGAACAGCCTAATAGCTTTAAAGAATTAAGTATTGAAGAGTTGAGAAGATTATCCCCAGATGATCTTGTTGTCTATGAAACAAAACTTCTTAGGGAAAATAAAAAACTAGAGTTGAGAAAAGGTGAAATTAAAAAAGGCAATCTTCAATTTGAACTTGAAAAATTAGATAAAAAAAGTGAATTTCAAAAAACTTTTGCTAAGTTTGGGAAAAAACTTTCTGTTCTTAAGGAGAATACAATAAATAAGATACCTAGATATAAAAAATATTCTGAGTTCATGAGTAATGAAAAGGATAACAAATGGCAGAAACTCGGTAAAAGAATTATCATTAGCGGTACATTAGGTATTGCTGCTGGAGCAGGTGCTACTGTCATGACAAGTGGGGGGATTTTTCTAGCTGGAGCTGTTGGTGGTGGTCTTGCTTTAAAACGTGTTGTCGCACGATTTGCTGCTGGAGCAGGGGCAGGTCTTTTACATAAACAATTTACAAAGAAGAGACTTGAGAAAAATATTCAAGAAAAAAGTGTTGGTCAATATTTTAAGGATTTAGAAGAAAAGGATGTTGATACAAATAAAGAACTTGGTGTTCTTGCAAGAAACAAAGAGTTAATAAAAAGATTAAGAAAAGAAAAAGAAGATGGGACTATTAGTGATGAGGATAGATTAAAATTTAAAACAATTGAAGAAATAAGAAAAAACAGAGCAGAAGAAATAAAAGCTTTAACCAGAGAAATCAGAAAACAACGTGATGAAATTAGGATAAGACTTATAGCAAAAAATGAACGAAACAATGTTTTAATTGCTGCTGCTGCAGGATTTGTTACGAGCTTAAGTTTACGTTATGGGGCAGAAGTTATCAATCATATTAGTCATTTTGATACTTTACATATAGATAATACAAATATTGGAGCTAAAGATGTTTCTTCTCGTATAGGAGATAAAAATATTCATGCTGACGGTAGTTCATTAGATAATGGTTTTAAAAATAAAACTGTTATACAAAAAGAAATTATTAGTAAGGATCATAATATTGTTCATGAACAAGACGTATTTGTTAATAATGAGGTAACTACAGATAGTAGTGTTAATGGTAATTTAGGAGGACATAATATTACAAATGTTCAAGTAGAAAAATTTGCAGTTGGTTTAAAAGTAGAAGATGTTCCTACAAATGTTTATATACATAAAGGTGATGGTATTACTCAGATATTAAAGCGACAGTTTGATAATAATCCGGAACTTGCAAAGAAATTTGGGATAACAAATGGTGATGGAAAAGAATATTCTGAACTTGCAAAGAAACTTGGTTATTTAAATGATGAATATGAAGTAAAATTAAAATTAGATGCAAATAAAGGATATTTTGCTACGTTAGATAAAAACGGAAATCCTATTGTATTAGAGTTAGATAAATCAGGGAATGTTATAGAGAAAAGTTATTTTAATAGAGAATTCGAAGGAAAAGATATAGAAAAAAGGTATGAGTATCTTGGAAAAAGATCTACGGAAATAATTACCAAAGATAATGTTGATATCGATACGATAGAAAGTAAAAGAATTGGTGATTTAGGTGAAGGTAGAATGGATTTGAGCAGAACTGAAATAACTGATGAAGATGGAATAATTGGTAGGAGAATTGGAAATCTTGATTCAAACTCAAATATTGATTTATCTGGTACTGTAAACTTGGATGACGCTACAACTGGAAAAGAAGTCTTTGATAATCATGCAGATATTTTAGAGACAATAAATAAAGAAATGCCAGGTGATACAAAAAATCTGTTAATTACGTATTTTAAAGATACAAAAAACCCATTTATTAGATTTGGTTCAAATTTAGAAGTTAAATCATTGGGTGATAATTATTTAAAAGTTAAGGTTCCAAGAGGAATGACTGCTATCATAGAATATGATAAGGATCATAATATGATTAAATCTGTAATGTATCATTCTTACAAGAATGGAATGCATAGTGAATTTATCGATTCGAATGGAGATGGTAAGATAGATCGTTATGTTCATTCACATAACCAAATTGGTGAGAAAGATTATCTTAGAAGGGATTTTCGTAAGAATAAATTTATAAATGATTCTGGTGAGTATATTATTGAATTTAAGGATAGGAACGGAATAGAAGAAATGATAATGAGCAGTAATGATAATAAGGTTGTATTACGTGATCATAATGAGATTGAAAAAATAAGGTCAATGATTACGAAAACAGAATCTATAGATATAAATAAGTTCAAATAAAATTTTAATTATAAATTATGATAATATAAATATATGGATAATAAAGAACAAAAAGATTACACATTAGATCAGATAATTGAGCAATCGTTTGATTTTTCTGGTTTTAATGAGGAAGCAAAAACACAATTAGTTTTTGAGACATCAGGGATGATTATGGAAACAGCATTATTGCGTTCATTAGAAAATGCAGGAGAAGAAATGCAGGAGAAGTTTAACAAATTTATTGAATCTGAGCCAGGAGAAGAAGAGATGTCTAATTTTATATCTGAAAATTTTCCAAACTTTGGAGAAGTGGTTATAGAAGAAATAAAATTGTTTCAGGAAAGAGGTGATGAATAATTTATCACAAAAAAGATATTTACAGAAAAATTGAAATAAAAAAAACGACCAATATTTGTATTGACCGTTTTTTATTTCAGTTTTCTTTATATGGGGATGGAATTAATACAATTTTAGAATTTTCAATTTGAAGATGATAGACTCCTTCCATGTTTGTATAAATCAATAGAAAAGTTTTTTCTCCAAACATGTTCTTTTCATATTTTGTATCTATTGTGTCAGAGAATGATTCTCTAAACACAATATTTCCCTCGAGGCCATCATCTTTTCCTATAAGGTTATATTTTATAAAAACGAATCGTTCAGAAATAGGAGAGACAATAACTTCCGCACTTTTTATTAGTCCACTATTCCCTGTTCGTAAATTACGTACGGTTATTGTAGGCTCATCCAGTTTGATTTCTGTTTTTTCACAAGAGTTTAATGTTATTAAGAATAATAAAACAATAATTGAAACGATATGGAATTTTACCATACTTTTTTTGAATTCCCTGTTCATGATATGAAGTTTTTAATTTAGAAAACGATTTTCTTCTAATAATAATTATTTTTTTGTTTTTGTCAATGAGTAAAGAATTATTATATTTTCATGTTATACTTACAAAATGAGTTTTGAAGAATTAAATGAACACCAAAGAAAAGCAGTAGAATTTCCACTTAATAAAGCTTTGTTGGTTATTGCTGGTGCTGGTACAGGAAAAACAAAAACACTTACTTCACGTGTAAGCTATCTTATTAAAGAGAAAAATATATCCCCATCACAAATATTAGCAGTTACTTTTACAAATAAGGCAGCAAAGGAAATGTGGGAAAGAATAAAAAATATGGTTGGTGAAAAATTGTTAGAAGGTTTTCGCCCTATAGGAAACACTTTTCATTCTCTCGGTGTACAGATATTACGTGAACAATATCAAAAAATATCAGTTAATAAGTATTTTAAAATTCTTGATACTGAAGATAAAAAATCATTAATAAAGCAAGCAATGAAATTCCATGATATTGACCCAAAGCAATGGGAACCAAGAAAAATATCATCTGTAATTTCTCGCGCAAAAGGTGATACGTATACGGTTGAAACATTTAAAGAAAATAATAATCCATTAACTGGAATTTCAAAATTAATATGGAAAAAATATGAAGAATTAAAGCTAGCAGAACAGGCTTTTGATTTTGACGATTTATTACTTGAGACTTATTTTTTATTAAAAAATAATTCAGACATATTAGATTTTTATCAAAAAAGATGGGGACATATTTTGATTGATGAATATCAGGATACGAATACTATTCAATATAAAATAATAAGACTCCTTGTCGGTGACAATAAAAATATTTTTGTCGTTGGTGATGGTGATCAAAATATTTATTCATGGAGAGGGGCTGACATGAGAAATATATTAAATTTTGAAAAAGATTTTAGTGGAGCAGAAACAATTATTTTAGAAAAAAATTATAGATCAACAAAAAACATTTTATCCGCAGCTCATGAAATTATTTCAAAGAACACAGAAAGAATTGAGAAGAGACTTGTTACGGATAACTCCAATGGAGAAAAAATTATCTATTTTGAAGGGTTTTCTGCAAATCAAGAGGCTTCTTGGGTTGCAAATAAAACACAAACTTATATTGATTCAGGAGTAGATCCAAAAGATATTGTGGTTTTGTTTAGGACAAATTTTCAATCACGAATCCTAGAGGAAGCTTTTTTACAAAAGATGATTCCCTATCAAGTTGTTGGTGTTAAGTTTTTCCTGAGAAAAGAGATAAAAGATGTTATGTCTTATTTAAGAGCGGCATTAAACCCGAAATCATTGTCTGATATAAAGAGAATTATTAATGAACCAAAGCGTGGAATTGGGAAAGTTTCAGTTGTAAAAATTTTTGCAGGACAAGTAGAAAATTTACCAGCAAAGACAGGAATTTCATATCAGGGTTTCAAAAAAGTTTTATCTGATATCGCAGATTATTCAAAAGAGCATATTCCATCAGAAATAATAAAATTTATTATAGAAAAAACTGGTTTTAAGAAATCGCTTAGTAATGGGAACTCTGACGATATTGAAAGGCTCGAAAATATGAAAGAATTAGTAACATATGCATCTAAGTATGATTCCTATGAAAACCCACTTGAACAATTTTTAGAAGAAGTAGCGTTACTCTCAGATCAGGATTCTCTTGGTTCAAATAAAAAAGATAGTAATACTGTAAAGTTGATGACAATACACGCATCAAAAGGACTTGAGTTTAAATATGTTTTTGTGGTTGGTTTAGAGCAAGGACTTTTTCCATCAGAAAGAAATGATTCAAAAAACAAACATGAGAACGAAGAAGAACGTCGTCTATGTTATGTTGCTTTTACACGCGCAAAGGAAAAATTACATGTTTCCTATGCAAAAATGAGAACTATTTATGGACAGCAAAATATTAATGAGCCATCAGTTTTTTTATGTGATTTGCCAGACGAATTGTTAGAATATGATGAATCTTCATATGGTGGAAATATTAACCTAGAGCTTGGAAATGAAACATATATTGACGATGAAGGAGAAGAACAGACTTCGTATTTAAGTTTTTAAGATTTAAGGTTTTTTATTTAAAAAGATGAGTATATAATATATGATATATGAAGATAAAAAATAGTATTTTATTTAAGTTAACAATTTTATTAACAGTTTTATTGACAATAGGTTTATCAGTTAAGACTTCTTTTGCAGCACCGTCTGATGATTTTGTAATTACTGTAAAGACAGATAACCAAGGATCTTCATCAGATACTCAGTTTTCTATCTTTATTCCTGCAACTACAGCTGTTCATAATTTTAATGTTGATTGTGATAATGATGGGATTGATGAAGCGGTAAATCAAACAGGAACACATTATACATGTAATTATACTATTGCAGGTACATATACAATAAGAATAAAGCATAATGACTTAGTTGGGCATACTGGTCTTCCTAGCTTTGGAAGAGGAAGTGATGGCGATAAGATTTTATCTATTAATCAATGGGGGACAAGTCTTTTTGAAACTTTTAGTCAAGCTTTTGATGGTTGTTCTAACTTGCAAATGAATGCAAGTGATATTCCTCATTTTTTGAGTAATGCTAATCTTGGTTGGATGTTTCAAAATGCAAATATAACAGGAACTGGTAATTGGAATTGGGATACTAGTAATGTAACTAATATGTATGGTATGTTCAGTGGAGCTTCTTTTAATGGAGATATTAGTTCTTGGGATGTAAGTAGTGTTATTGATATGAGTGCTATGTTTAATGGAGCATCTGCATTTAATCAAGATATAGGATCGTGGGATGTAAGTAGTGTTATTGATATGCATTCAATGTTTAATGGAGCATCTGCATTTAATCAAGATATAGGATCGTGGGATGTAAGTAGTGTTAGTAATATGAGCGCTATGTTTAATGGAGCATCAGCTTTTGACCAGAATCTAGGTTTATGGGATATGAGAAATGTTACAGACGTACATATTATGTTAGCAGGAACATCACTTTCAATACCAAATTATGATTCTCTGCTTAATGGGTGGAGTGCACAGGTATTACATTCTGTATTAAGCTTCAGTGCTGGTTCATCAAAATATTGTAATGGAGAAACAGCAAGAACTAATATAATTAGTACTTATGGATGGTCTATTTCCGATGGAGGGAAAAATTGTGGTGATGTAACTCCTCCAATACTCGCAGAAGTAACACCAGTACCAACTCCATCAAAAAACAAAACCCCAAACTATACTTTTAGTTCAAGTGAAGCAGGAATTATAACCTACGGAGGAGATTGTTTAAGTACAACAACAAGTGCGGTATCAGGAGACAATACAATTACATTTAATACTCTGGATACTGGTTTACATAATAATTGTACAATTACCGTTACTGATGCCTCAAGTAATACATCACTAATATTAAATATTAGTAGTTTTACTATAAAAAAGAAAAGGAGAAGGGAAGGAAGCTATATAAAGAAGACAGAGCAAAAAATAAAAACAACAAGTCTTTTTACTACAAACCAATGCCCACTCTTCACAAAATACTTTAATTTTGATGACAAAAACGAAGAAATAAAGAAAATACAAATATTCCTCAACGAACAAGGTTTTAACTCAA
>VAPK010834737.1_pt1 | contig 20213 bp, 17 predicted proteins | sample 3395031 | NCBI WGS metagenome assembly VAPK01 (sample SAMN08290443, study PRJNA428436) | hydrothermal vent metagenome | isolation source: Deep-sea hydrothermal vent chimney 1 | place: Pacific Ocean: Juan De Fuca Ridge
CCCTACATTGAATGGATTTCAGCCCAGCCCCGTTTAAGTGGCGCACTAAGCGCGATTACGGCAGCGGTGGTTGGTGTCATCGCCAACCTGTCAATCTGGTTTGGCCTGCATGTGTTTTTCAATGAAGTCAGCCGCGAAACCCTTGGCGTGCTAACACTTTGGACGCCCGATCTGGCGTCACTTAATTGGCACGTCGTTATACTGGCAGCCGTTTGCGGGTTTCTGCTATTACGTTTGCATATGGGTCTTGGGCGCGTATTGGCGATTTCTGCCGCACTGGGCTGGGTGTTGGCTACACTGGCTTAGAATCGGCCCAAACGGCGGGTAAGTTTTGCGGCCTTCCTGGCCTTTTTTGCCGTCTCTTTTGCCGCAAGTGCCTGTTGGTGGTCTTTCTGTTTCATATCTTCTTCACCGCCGCGCCGCCGGGTGGTGTAATTGATACCGGCGTCAATGCTACGGTTCATGATTTTGCGCATAAACAGGCGCGTAAACATGTTCACAAGTTGATTCATATTCAATTCATCGTCCTCCTAAGACTATTCATCTTCAAACATATCGACCTGATCTTCTTCGTCTTCATTCTCGTCTTCGTCCCCCAAAGCCATCCCCCCCGGAGCCGGGCGATTTTCCAGCAGACCGGCTGCGCGCAATTCTTTCAGCCCCGGCAAATCACGGGCATTTTCCAGCGCGAAGTGATCCAGGAAACCCTGCGTCACCACAAATGTGACCGGGCGACCCGGCGTCATCCGACGGCGACCAAAACGGATCCATTCCAGTTCCAACAGTTGATCAACGGTGCCCCGGCTGACAGAGACACCGCGGATTTCTTCGATCTCTGCGCGGGTAACTGGTTGATGGTACGCAATAATTGCAAGGGTTTCGATTGCCGCACGCGATAGCTTACGCACCTCGAAGGTTTCCTTTTGCATCAGAAAACCCAGATCAGCTGCGGTGCGGATGGCCCATGCGTCACCAACCTTTGCAACTTGTACCCCACGTCCTTGGTAGCGTTTACGCAGTTCTTCCAAAGCCCCATCCGCATCTGCGCCGTGGGGCATGCGCCCGTTTAGTTCGGCCACGGTCACCGGCTCTGCGGTGGCGAACAGGATGGCTTCGACCATGCGGACCTGCTCTTCTTTTTCGGGGGCTTCAAACAGGCTTTCTTCTAATTCCTCAGACATTGTTCTTCTTTCGTATTTCAATCGCCGAAAATACTTCTGCCTGGCGCAATTCAATTGATCCGGCTTTGACCAGCTCCAGGGACGCCGCAAACGTCGCAGCAGTTGCTGAACGCCGCATCTCCGGGTCACTTTCCCAGCCTTCTGGCAAATAGCTTACCAAATCAGTCCAGTCCCCGGCAAAGCCAATCAAACCGCGCATCCGTTCAAGTGCTGCTTCCATGGTCAGAACCTTTTCACGGTCCATGGTGTAGGGGCGAAATTCATCCTTGGTACGAATGCGCGCATAGGCCTGCATCAGGTCCAGCAAGGTTGCAGTATGGGTGACCCGACGCACCCGCGACACGCTTTCGGGAATACCCCGCACAAAGAAATCGCGGCCTTTCTGGTCGCGCGCCATGATTTGGGCTGCCGCCTCGCGCATGGCTTGCAGACGTTCCAGCTGAAACGCCAGATGTGCGGCCAGTTCGGCACCCGTTGGTCCTTCGTCGGCCGGGTCCGGCGGGAGCAAAAGTCGGGATTTCAAAAAAGCCAGCCAGGCCGCCATCACCAGATAATCTGCGGCGAGTTCTATACGCAGCGTTTTGGCTTTTTCTACAAAGCGCAAATATTGCTCTGCCAATTGCAGTACGCTGATTTTCCGCAGGTCAACTTTTTGGGTGCGCGAAAGCATCAGCAATAAATCGAGCGGGCCTTCATAGCCGTCAACATCGACTATCAATGCCTCAGATGCCAAACGCTCATCAAGTGCAACCACATTCAGATCAACTGCATCTTCAGACATAGGGGCTGCCCCCCATGATTTCTTCAAGCTCAGCTTCGGCGGCTGGTACATCAAGCGCCGTTGCTTCTACACGCGCCTTTATCGCAGCGTAGGCGCGGGTTTGGGAAGCATCTGACATCGGCCCTGCAACATTGGCTACTTTCCGCATTTCATCCAAATCGCCAGTGCAGTGCAAGATCATATCACAACCAGACTCAAGCGATTTGCGGCAGCGGTCATCCAGCGATCCACCTAAGGCTTCCATCGAAATATCATCCGTCATCAGCAGGCCAAGGAACCCAATTTCTTCGCGGATCATCGAAATGATCCTGGACGATTGAGTCGCGGGCAATTCATCAAGGTCGCTGTACACAATATGCGCGGTCATTGCCAATGGCAGGTCTGACAATGCTTTGAAAACTGCGAAATCCGTTTCCTGTAATTCCTGCGCGCCTGCGTTCACGCGCGGCAGATCCAGATGACTGTCTACCGTAGCGCGGCCATGGCCCGGCAGGTGCTTGACCACCGGCAAAACACCCCCGGCGAAATACCCGTCGGCTACCGCGTGGGCAATTTCTACGACACTTTCCAGATTGTCACCGTAGCACCGATTTGCCAGTATCGGATGGGTTTCGGCAGTTACAATATCGCCCAAGGGTGCGCAGTTTGCGTCAATGCCTACGGCTTTCAGTTCATCGGCAATCAGTCGGGAACGTAGCCACATCGAACGGGCGGCATTTTTACCTGCACGTTTGCAATGATCCAAGGCCGGCATCCATTCCCGCCAATGGGGTGCCCACATCCGCTGTACGCGCCCGCCTTCCTGATCGATCAGTACAGGGGCATCCCAGCCAACACTGGCGCGAAGTTCACTGGTTAGGCGGTAAAGTTGTTCAGGGTGTTCTATATTCCGGGCAAACAGAATAAACCCCCAAGGATTGGTGTCCCTGAAAAAATCCGTTTCATCAGCCGTTAGACGTGGGCCCGCACATCCGAAAATATACGCGCCCTGCCCCATTTACCGTGTAACAACCGGTATGCAGTTTGCCTGCTCGGCCAAAAGTGCTGAACAGAACCGACGGGCGTCTGACAGATCGTCAAATCCATGGGCCCGCAGACGATAGAAAACCTTGCCGCCCGACTGTGCCTTTTGAATAACCCGGGATTTGTCGACCATGAATTCATCAAATTGGGACGAAATTTTCAGCCATTGGCTTTCGGCGATTTCAACGGATTCGTAGGCCCCCAACTGTGCAAGTCGTGTTCCAACCGGTATTGTATCAGGATCTACTGTCGCAACCTCCGAAGAAGCATCCGGCAGCACATCTGGTGTAACTTGCAGCGACGCCAACTGCACACCCTCGGGCAAGACCGGGCGCAATGTTGGGCGCAGAGAGCGCGAAACACCTGCGATCGTGGCGGCAATAGTTTCTGGCACAGATTGCAGTTCAGGCTGGGGAACAGCGGCTTGCGAACTGGCCTCTTGAAGCGCCGCGGCAATCATTGTGGCTTGATCGGCCGCAGGCAATTCTTCTTCTTCTGCCGTATTTGTCAGCGACTGAACGTCGGTTACAACTTCTGGCGCTATATTCAAATCAGTTTCGACCGGTGCAACTACGCTTTCTTCTACCTGTAGGGCCTGCAAATCGCCGGCTGTCTGATCTTCTGGTGTCAAAACTGTTGGTTTAGGGGCCAGAACTAACCGATCCGCCGGGGCTTCTGCCTCACCTACGGCTGCGATATTGTTCACGGCCAGCCCCTGATAATCTACCGATGTACCACCGGGGTCAGCCGGGGCGACACGCATCGGCCCTTCCAGCGCACGCACCACCGGAACCCCGGAAACGTCGCGCACCATCAATTGATATCCCCAGTAAACCAGCCCAGAAATCAGCGCCACCGACACCAGCGCCCCCAGCCAGTTCATCATGCCTGTCACGTTGACACCGCTTAAGGGGGGAACCCCATCCACGGCTTCGCCATATTCAATATCCGCCATTTTGCCTCACTGCCCGAGCAGCGGAAACTCCGCGCACGGTTTACCTTGCCTATGCCTCCTCCGGTTATTCTCGACGTTTGCGCTTGTTATTCAGCGCATTTCCGTCGCCGGAGTTACTCCCAGAATACCAAGACCTGCGGAAATAACAACGGCTACCGCCCTTGGCAGGGCAATTTTTGCCGCGGAAGCCTCTGGATTATCGTCTTGCAGGAAGCGAAGCTCGGGTTTTGCATTGCCCCGGTTCCAAAGCGCGTGGAATTCTGAGGCCAGATCATAGAGATAAAACGCGATCCTGTGCGGCTCATAGCCCTTTGCAGCAATTTCCACCAAACGCGGCCATTCCGCGAGTTTTCTGGCGACGGCGAATTCCGCCTCATCTTCCAGATGCGCCTCATCCGTTAGCGTCACGCCAGCTTGTTCTGCCTTGCGCAACACCGAACACACCCTTGCATGGGCGTATTGCACATAAAACACCGGATTGTCCTTGGACTGGTCCAGCACCTTATCAAAATCAAAATCCAGCGGCGCGTCGTTTTTGCGGGTCAACATTACAAACCGCACCACGTCCGGTCCGACCAGATCGACCACTTCGCGCAGGGTCACAAACGTCCCTGCCCGTTTTGACATCTTGAAAGGCGCACCATCTTTATACAGTCGCACCAGTTGCGTCAGCTTGACATCCAGCCCAACCTTGCTGTCCGACAGCGCCGAAACGACGGCTTTCAGGCGCTTTTCATAGCCACCATGATCCGCACCAAATACATCGACCAAATGGTCAAAGCCCCGGTCCAGCTTGTCATAGTGATACGCAATATCCGGCGCGAAATACGTCCACGATCCATCCGATTTTTTCACAGGGCGATCCACGTCATCGCCATGTGCCGTTGAACGAAACAGCGTTTGTACACGCGCTTCCCAGTCATCCGGCAACTTGCCCTTTGGCGGATCCAGTTTACCCTCGTAAATCAATCCCTTGGCATCAAGTGCGTCAATCGCCGACTCAATCCGTCCGGTGCCGTATAGCGATTTTTCGCTGTAAAACAGGTCCATCTGAACACCTAAGGCCGCCAGATCAGCGCGGATCAATTCCATCATCGACTCGGTCGAAAACTCGCGCACATCTGCCAGCCATTGCTCTTCCGGCGCGTCAATCAGGCTGTCACCATATTTGGCTTTCAACGCTTCACCGACCGGGACCAGATAATCGCCGGGGTATAGTCCTTCGGCAATCTCCGGGCTTCGCCCGCAAGCCTCACGATACCGCTCAAACACCGAGCGCGCCAAAACATCTACCTGCGCACCACCATCGTTGATGTAGTATTCCCGCGTTACCTCGTGCCCGGCAAAATCCAGCAATGCCGCCAGCGCGTCACCAAAAACAGCGCCCCGCGTATGACCCACATGTAGTGGCCCCGTGGGATTGGCCGAGACAAATTCCACATTCACTTTGCGACCGGCCCCAAGTTCAGAGCGGCCAAAGTCAACGCCCGCCGCTATAACTGAACCAACAACGCCTTGCCAAACGTCAGCCACCAACCGCAGGTTCAAAAACCCCGGCCCGGCAACTTCAACACTTGAAATGCGGTCGTCGTCGCGCAACTTTATCGCCAGAATTTCGGCAATATCGCGTGGCTTCATACCGGCCGGTTTGGCCAATACCATCGCCGCATTTGTCGCCATGTCGCCATGGCTAGCATCGCGCGGCGGCTCTACACTTACGTTGGAAAAATCCAGACCAGACGGCAGCTCACCACCGGCCGCCATGGCTTGAAGGCTGTCAATCACCAGCACACGAATATCAGCAAATAGGTTCATCAAGGCAGTCCCAATACATATTGCGCGGGTGTATCATGCCTTGGGTCAGGGTCAACGCTGCTTACCCCTTCTTCTTTTCAAAGGGCTCCGCCCGTTTGTTCGCTGAAATGACCCCCGGACAATTTCTCTTTCGCTCCAAACTCCGTCACAGGCATCCGAGCGCCCGACAGTGCACGCGTAAAGATAGCGGTGCCGTCAGGCGTCTTAATAGGATCACTCGCCTAACAAACGCCCATGTTCCTGCAAGGCAAACCGATCCGTCATCCCAGCCACATAATCCAACACCATCCGGGCCAATGCGGTTTCATCCTGAGCTGCCTCCACATCACTTCGCCAAGCCGCCGGTAATAATTCGGGGCGGGCCATATATAAAGGGAACAGTTCCTCTATCACTTTGGTTACGCGCGCACGTTCCACCATCACACTTGGGGCGCGGTACATGCGCTCAAACAAAAAGCCCTTTATCGCTTTGATCTCCATAAACAGTTTTTTAGAAAACCGGATCATCGGCTTGCCCAATCCCCGAATATCCTTAACCGATTTCGGATCAGCCGCAGCCAGCCGTGTGCGCGCTATTGCAATCACATCCTCCACCATCACTCCGAACACCCGGCGCAATGCTTCATGGCGCCGCCGCATCGGGTCCAGTTCAGGATAGAGCCGGTCCACCTCTTCAAATGCCGGCCCTGTCAGGGGCAATTCCATCAAATCGGCCTCGCTGAATAACCCCGCCCGCAACCCATCATGCAAATCATGGTGGTTATAGGCGACATCATCTGAGAACGCTGCCACCTGCGCCTCGGCGCTGGCATAGCCATCCAGTTCCAGATCATAAACGCTGTTAAAATCGGCCAGCGCATATGGTATATCGCCGGTTACCGGTCCGTTATGCTTGGCGATGCCTTCCAAAGTCTCCCATGTCAGGTTCAGCCCGTCAAAATCCGCGTAGTGCCGTTCCAGCTTCGTCAGAATACGGATTGCCTGCGCATTGTGATCAAAACCACCGTAAGGCGCCATCAATACTGCCAGCGCGTCTTCGCCAGTATGGCCAAACGGCGGATGGCCGAGATCATGGGCCAGTGCTACCGCTTCGGCCAATTCACCGTTCAGCCCCAAAGCCCCGGCAATTGTGCGCGCCACCTGCGCCACTTCAATCGTGTGTGTCAGCCTTGTGCGGTAATAATCGCCCTCATGTTCAACAAACACCTGGGTTTTATGTTTCAGCCGCCGGAATGCGCTTGAATGGATGATCCGGTCGCGGTCGCGCTGAAACGGGCTGCGGAAGGTGCTGATCACCTCATCGAACTGTCGCCCCCGGCTTTTTTCCGGGTCGCACGCATATGTTTTCAACATTTTCCCAACCAACCTTGCCGCATTGTCCCACGCTGCTTATATTGAATCCGTAAAGAAACTGAAATGCCTGAGTACACCCCATGGATCTGAACCTGCCCCCGAAAGTTACACAGCGCGCATTCGCGCGTTTGGCCGAGATCAATGCCAATACAGATGATACCAAAGCCCTGCGCATCGCAGTAGAGGGCGGCGGCTGTTCTGGCTTTCAGTACGACATCAAGCTGGATGATCCGGCGGACGACGATGTTATTCTAGAAGGTGGGGGCCAGAAAGTTGTTATCGACAACGTCTCTTTGCCGTTTTTATCAAATGCGGTGATTGACTATACTCAGGAAATCATCGGCGCACGTTTTGTCATAGAAAACCCGAACACCACCAGTTCCTGCGGTTGTGGCACATCTTTTTCGATGTAGTCCGGTTGTGCGCCTGACGGCGCATTTTCTTTAGCCCTTCGGGCGAATTCCGCTTCGCTCGGAGGATATTTTGACTGAAAAGAAAATAGTGTTTTCAAGTTCAATCACGACCCGCAATCCGGTTATCGCCAGTTAAATGGATTACGCGACCATAATAATTGGCGCCGGTGCGGCCGGGCTTCACTGTGCGGCTCAGGCCCTGGGCGGCGGGTCTGTTCTGGTTGTCGATCACGCTAAGAACCCCGGTGAGAAAATCCGTATTTCAGGTGGCGGGCGCTGTAATTTCACCAATATTTACACCGGGCCGGAAAATTTTCTGTCGCATAACCCACATTTCGCAAAGTCGGCACTTGCTCGATATTCAGCGAATGATTTCATTGATTTAGTGGAGCGGTATGGGATTTCCTATCACGAGAAAACACTTGGGCAATTGTTTTGTGACAACTCAGCTAAAGACATAATCCGTATGTTGTTGGCCGAGGCAAATGGAGCAAAAATTCTACTGCAAACCAGTGTTGTAAAAATCGAAAAAACTGGTGCGGGGTTTGCGGTTTCCCTGAGTGACAACAATGCTCATACCTGTAAAAACCTTGTTATTGCCACAGGCGGAAAATCGATCCCGAAAATGGGGGCAAGTGGGTTTGGTTATCAGGTCGCACAACAGTTTGGCGTCGCCATCACAGACACCCGCGCTGGTTTGGTTCCTTTTACCTTTGGCGCGGGTGATCTGGCGATGACAAAACCTTTGTCGGGTGTGTCTTTAAGCGCCCGTGTCACCTGTCACAAAACTGGGTTTAAAGAGGCATTGCTGTTTACACATCGCGGGCTATCTGGCCCGGCGATCCTGCAAATTTCCAACTACTGGCGCGAAAAAGATCAGATAAGTATCAATTTATTGCCGGATCAGGATGCCTTTGAATTGCTCCGCCAGAAACGTGGAGAGAATGGTCGGCGCAGTATGTCAAATTTATTGGCGGAACTGCTTCCCAAACGGCTGGCGGAAGCCTTGGCCAGGCATTGGAGGTTAAATGGAAACATCGCCGACCAGTCGGACAAGTCGTTAAAACAACTGGCCGAAAAACTGCAGAACTGGCGCCTGACACCAACCGGAACCGAAGGTTATCGCACCGCAGAAGTTACTCTTGGTGGCATTGATACTGATGCCCTGAACGCCAGCACAATGGAGTGCAAAACCGTTCCCGGGCTGTATTTCATAGGGGAAGTTGTAGATGTGACAGGTTGGCTGGGAGGATATAATTTTCAGTGGGCGTGGGCGTCGGCCTTTGCTGCCGGTCGCGCGATTGCAGAAAAATCCAGCTTGATCGAGCCGGGTTTGGCATCAGACATGTGAGGCATTTGCTGCACCGCAGCGTTTTTGCGATCTATAAGCATAATTCTTTGATCCATCTCAAAGAAATATCACCACAAAGGCGCACAACCGGTGACATCGACGGGCCAATAGATACACATCGACCCGCCGTGCTTAATTTCAAGTAACGGAGAGATGTAATGACAACCTCAAGACGAGAAGTGATGTTCCTGATGGCCGGCGCGGCCGCCGCCGCTACAACCCTAAGCACTGTCCCCGCATTCGCAGCGTCTGATCACACGGTGGTCGAAGTTGATCTGTGGGATAAAGGGCTTGACGCCGTAAACGAATTTGACGCCAGCCAGCAGATATTGTTCGCCACGCCAGGTGCTTCCCTTATGGACAAAGCACCAATGGGCGTTAGCGTCGACAAAGATATCATAGCTGCCGGCGAAGTGGAGTTTCACGCCGTCAACTCATCTGACTACGCCGAGCACGAAATGTTAGTAGTCCCGATTATCGACGCGACACAGGCATTGCCTTACGATGAAGACATTGCGCGCTTTGACGAAGATGCATCCGGTGCGATCGGCGAGATCCCGGAACTGGAACCGGGCGCAGACGGGACCGCGGTTTTCTACCTTAAACCGGGCACATACATGCTGGCCTGTAATATCGCGAACCATTATGCGATGGGAATGTGGACATTGATTACAGTCAAGTAAATTTGCTCTTTCGTCATACTAGATTAAATGCGGGCGGTTCTTTAGCCGCCCGTAACCCTATCGACTTGTAAAACACGCCCGCTCACATAATGATGCCCGGTATCAGCGGGGACATCATGAAAATAGCCACCTACAATATCAACGGAATCAAGGCGCGTTTGGCGGCTGTAACGGCGTGGCTGGAAGAAGCAAAACCGGATGTTGTGCTTCTTCAGGAAATCAAATCGGTGGATGAAAACTTTCCGCGCGCGCATTTTGAAGATCTGGGCTACAGCGTTGAGACCCATGGGCAAAAATCGTTCAACGGGGTGGCTATTTTATCGAAATTACCGCTGGAGGATGTGACGCGCGGCCTGCCCGGGGACGAAGGAGATGAACAGGCACGCTGGATTGAGGCGACGGTGGTGGGTGATAAAGCGGTTCGGGTTTGTGGGCTGTATCTGCCAAATGGCAACCCGGTGCCGGGGCCTAAATATGAGTACAAACTGGCCTGGATGGAGCGGATGTTGGCCCGCGCCAAGGAATTGTTATTAGATGAAGAACCCATGCTAATGGCTGGGGATTACAACATAATTCCACAAGAAATTGACGCAGCGCACCCGGAAAACTGGACTGAAGATGCGCTGGCGAGGCCCGAAAGCCGGGCGGCGTACCGCCGAATTTTGAACCTTGGCTTCACAGAGGCGTTTCGCGCCCGTAATTCCGCCCCCGAGCAGTATAGTTTCTGGGACTTTCAGCGCGGGGCCTGGGAGCGCAATGATGGCATCCGGATTGATCATTTTTTGCTTAGTTCTCAATGCGCTGACCTGTTGAATGACTGCCAGATCGACGCCCATATCCGGGGCTATGAAAAGCCATCTGACCATGTACCGGTTTGGGTGGAACTGAACGCTTAGGCGACACAAAGGTAATTGAGTGGATTTCGTCCTACTCCGCCGCGACTTTTCGCCCCTCAAGCATCGCCTTAAGATAATGCCCGGTGTAGCTCTCAGCCACTTCCGCCACCTGTTCAGGGGTGCCGGTTGCGATAATTTCACCGCCGCCATCACCACCCTCGGGACCGATGTCGATGATATAGTCGGCGGTTTTCACGACATCCAGATTGTGTTCAATCACCACTACTGTGTTGCCCTGATCGACCAGTTCGTGCAGCACTTCCAACAGCTTACGCACATCTTCGAAATGCAGCCCCGTTGTTGGTTCGTCGAGGATATACAATGTCCGCCCAGTGGAGCGACGCGCCAGTTCTTTGGACAGCTTCACCCGTTGTGCTTCGCCGCCCGATAGCGTCGTCGCCTGTTGGCCGACCTTGATATATCCCAATCCGACCCGCCCCAATGCATCCATCTTTTCCCGGATACTGGGAACCGCTTTGAAAAACACCTGTGCATCTTCGACGGTCATATTAAGAACGTCCGCTATACTCTTGCCTTTAAAGCGTATTTCCAAAGTTTCCCGGTTGTAACGCGCGCCGTTGCAGGTCTCGCAGGTGACATAAACGTCTGGCAAAAAGTGCATTTCAATCTTGATCAGACCATCGCCTTTACAAGCCTCACAGCGCCCGCCTTTGACGTTGAATGAAAACCGCCCCGGCTTGTATCCGCGGGCTTTGCTTTCGGGCATCCCGGCGAACCAGTCGCGGATCGGGGTGAAAGCGCCAGTGTAAGTCGCTGGATTGGAACGTGGTGTGCGGCCAATGGCGCGCTGGTTGATGTCGATGACTTTGTCCAGATGCTCCAACCCCTTGATGCTTTCGCAGGGGGCCGGTGTCTGGCGGGCGCCGTTCAGGCGCATGGATGCAGTTTTGAACAGAGTTTCGATCGTCAGGGTGGATTTGCCGCCCCCTGACACTCCGGTAACACAGGTGAATTTTGCCAGCGGGAAATCGACAGTAACCGACTTTAGGTTGTTACCGCTAGCCTTTGATACTGTTAGCTTTTTCTTGTTTCCTTTTCGCCGGGTGTTGGGTATGGCGATTTCACGCGTGCCGCTTAAATACTGTCCTGTGATCGAATTTGGATCTGCCGCTACTTCTTCAGGCAGACCCTTGGAAACAACTTCACCACCATGTATTCCCGCGCCGGGGCCGATGTCAAAAACATAGTCCGCTTCGCGGATTGCTTCTTCGTCGTGTTCCACCACAATTACCGTATTGCCCTGATCGCGCAGGTTTTTCAGGGTCACCAACAGACGGCCATTGTCGCGCTGGTGCAAGCCGATAGAAGGTTCATCAAGCACATAAAGTACACCCGTCAGGCCGGAGCCAATCTGACTGGCAAGACGAATACGCTGGCTTTCGCCCCCAGAAAGTGTGCCGGAGTTGCGGCTGAGCGTCAGGTAATCGAGGCCTACATTGTTCAGAAAACCGAGGCGTTCGATGATTTCTTTCAGGATCGCCTGGGCGATTTCGTTCTTAGTTTTGCTCAGGTGATTGGGAATGTCCTTACACCATGTCAGCGCCTCGCGGATCGACATTTGCACCACTTCGCCCGCGTGAAGCCCGGCAATTTTCACCGCCAGTGCTTCCGGGCGTAGTCGGAAACCGCCGCATTCGCCACAGGGGCGATTGTTTTGGTAGCGTTCGAATTCTTCACGAATCCAGTTGCTGTCAGTTTCACGGTAGCGCCGTTCCATATTGGGTATAACGCCTTCAAAGCAACGTGTTACCTGATATACTCGGCCACCTTCATCATAGCGGAACTGGATTTCTTCCTTGCCCGAGCCGTACAAAAATACCTGCTGCACGTTTTCCGGCAGGTCTTTCCATTTGGTCTGGCGGTCGAATTTGTAATGTTTGGCGATGGCTTCAATGGTTTGCAGGAAATACGGGGATTTACCCTTGCGCCACGGGGCCAGTGCGCCGTCGTAGATTTTCAGGGTTTGGTCGGGGACCACAAGACGTTCATCAAAGAACAATTCCACCCCTAACCCGTCGCAGGTTGGGCAGGCACCAAACGGGGCGTTAAAGGAAAACAGGCGGGGCTCAATTTCGGGAATGGTGAAACCCGAGACCGGGCAGGCGAATTTTTCCGAGAATGTGACGCGTTCAGGATCATCCCCTGTGGTTTCCAGCACGGTGATGCCATCGGCCAGATCAAGAGCGGTGCGAAAACTGTCGGCCAGCCGGGTTTCCAGCCCTTCTTTTACCACGATACGATCCACCACCACGTCGATGTCGTGGCGGAATTTTTTGTCCAATGTAGGCGGGTTATCCAGATCATGGAATTCGCCGTCCACCTTGACCCGTTGAAAGCCGGTTTTGCGCAGCTCCAGAAAATCCTTACGGTATTCGCCTTTGCGGTCGCGCACGATCGGGGCGAGCAGGTAGGCGCGTGTGCCTTCCTCCATCTTCATCACCCGATCCACCATGTCCTGCACCTGCTGGGCTTCAATCGGTTTGCCGGTGGCGGGACTAAATGGCGTGCCGACCCGGGCGAACAGCAGCCGCAGGTAGTCGTAGATTTCGGTAACGGTGCCAACGGTGGAACGCGGGTTTTTTGAGGTGGTTTTCTGTTCAATCGAAATCGCCGGGCTTAACCCGCTGATATGGTCGACGTCCGGTTTTTCCATCATGTCCAGAAACTGGCGCGCATAGGCCGACAGGCTTTCAACATAGCGGCGCTGACCCTCGGCGTAGATGGTATCAAACGCCAGTGACGACTTTCCAGACCCCGACAGCCCGGTGATCACCACCAGTTGATTGCGCGGAATATCCACGTCGATATTCTTGAGGTTATGCTCGCGAGCGCCGCGTACCTCGATGTTTTTCAGCTCGGCCATAATCGCCCCTTGGTCCAATTGTTAAGAGATAGTTGATTGCAACTGAGTCTCCAACCGAAAAAGGAGAACAATGAGTGAACATAGCGCATGGGGGATTCCAGACCTAGGAGAATTCGGCGATTTGGGGCTAGGATGGGGATATTATTTTGCTGCATCCCGATTCTGAGGTCTATTTCATGAAACAACTGTTTGCCATTCCATTTTGTTTTATCGCCGGTGTCGCCACCGCACAGGACAGCCCCGCCACAATTTTGGTGCTGGACGGTTCCGGATCTATGTGGGGGCAGATTGATGGGCGCACCAAGATCGAGATTGCGCAGGAAGTGGTAGCAGGGCTGATGCAATCGGTCCCCGAGGATCAGGAATATGGGCTGACAGTTTATGGCCATCGCACCAAGGGTGATTGCAGCGATATTGAAACGATAATCGCACCCGCAACTGGTCAGGCAGCAGCGATTGTGGCGGCGGTGAACGGCATTTCGCCAAAGGGTAAGACGCCCCTGTCAGCGGCGGTGATCGCGGCTGCGAAAGAGCTGAGATATTCCGAAGAAAAGGCGACCGTTATTCTGGTTAGTGACGGGCGTGAGACCTGTTCGCTGGACCCATGCGTTGTAGGCCAGGAACTGGAAGCGGCGGGGGTGGATTTCACCGCCCATGTGATTGGCTTTGATGTCGATGACCCGGCGGACCGGGCACAGTTGCAATGTCTGGCGGATGAGACTGGTGGTACGTTTCGTTTGGCTTCGAACGCGGCTGAGCTGACAAGTGCGCTGGCGTTGGTTTCGGTAGAGCCGGAGCCGATGCCGGTAACCATAAATTTTCGCGCAACCGAAGGTGAAAACGGGCCGGAGATTGGCGCGTTGTTGATCTGGGATATTTCGGGGGATAGTGGTATCGTCGCCGAAGCTGAGGCCGGGGCGACGCAAAAGTATGATGTACTGGCAGGCCAGTATCAGGTGAGTGTGTTGCGCCCTTCGGACGAGGAAACAGCGGAAGCTGAATTTACAGTCACGGATCAGGCAATGGTTGTAACATTGGTGCTGCCGGTCCCAAAACCTCTGGCGACTTTGGACGCACCGGAGACGGCACCTGTGGGATCATTACTGGATGTGGGCTGGGAAGGGCCGGACGCGAAAAGTGACTATGTTTCGATCCATGAAACGGGTGAAAAGCGCTACATCAACTACGGTTATACCGCCAAGGGCACGCCAACCGAAGTTCGGATGCCCCCCCTGCCCGGCGCCTATGAGCTACGCTATATCAGCAATAATGGTGGTGTGGTTCTGGCGACAAAAACTATCGAAATAACACCACTGGATATTACCATAGACGCCCCTGACAGCGCACCATTATCTTCGGTACTGGATGTGGGTTATGTCGGACCGGACTATAAGGGCGACTATATCGACATCGCTGAAATCGGCGAAAAGCGCTATGTCAATTATGGCTACACAACCAAGGGCAATCCGACCGAAGTTCTGATGCCTGCAGAACCAGGGGAATACCTGCTGCGCTACGTTTTTGGCGCATCAGACACCGTTGTTGCCGAACGCCCGATATTGGTAACCGCGATTGATACCCAGATTATCGCGCCAGACACCGCGCTGGCGGGATCAGACGTGCCTGTTGAGTGGATAGGTGGCGATTATAAAGGCGATTACATATCCGTCGCTCAACCCGGTGAGGATCGCTATATCGGCTACACCTACACCACCAAGGGTAACCCTTTGACGGTGAAAATGCCGCTGGATCCGGGAATGTATGAGCTGCGGTATCAGCTAGGGCAGCGCGGGGTCATTTTGGCCACCAAACCGATTGAAGTGACGGATGTTAAAGTTATTCTGGACATTCCAGAGGTGGCCGATGCCGGGGCCAATATCGTCGTGATCTGGGACGGGCCGAGCTATAAGGGTGACTATATATCGATCGCCGGGCAGGATCAGGATGATAACCGGTATATCGGTTACACCTATACCAACAAGGGTTCACCCCTGTTGCTGCGCATGCCAAGTGAACCGGGGGAATATGAAATACGGTATATCGCCACCGGTCAGGGTGAAAATGTGCTGGCACGGGCTGATATTGTGACCGTGCCGGTCAGCGCCGCTATAATGGCCGTTTCCGAGCTCCCCGCCGGTCAGGTGCTGGCCTTTGAATGGGAAGGCCCGGACTATGAGGGTGATTATATCGCCATCTGGAAAGAAGGTGAGGATCAGTACCTGTCTTACGTCTATACCAGCAAGGACAGCCCGGCGGTGATTGAAACACCGGAAAGCCCGGGCAACTATGAACTGCGCTATCACACCGGCAAAGATAACAGCGTGCTGGCGACCCATTCGATCAAACTGACCTATCAGGAATAAAGGCGACAATTACGGTGATTTTAGGGGGCGAGTTTGGAATTCCAGACTTGCAGCGAATTTCCAGGGGCTTGGTACCAATGGGCTGATGTTTATGCGTTCGGCCGGCAGCGTGCTGGGGCTGTATGTAGCAAATGGAATTGATCAAACGATTTACGCTGGCTACCTGACAGATGCGCCTTAAGGGGTTGTCATATTCTGTTTTACGAATATATAGGGTCAACGCTTGGTGACAGGCCCATTAAAGTAACGCAATAAGCGAACAGGATAACAGATGTTAAACTTCATGAAAAATCGGATGGCAGCTAATACAAACGGGCAGATAACGGCGGCGGATGCCATTTCACAGTGCAGCTCGGGTGAGCTGACGGTAATTGATGTGCGCGACATTTCCGAAGTCCGTCAATCCGGTAAGGCCGAAGGCGCTTTGCATATTTCACTGATGATGTTGCAACACCACGCTGACCCACGCAGCCCGGAATTCCACGCCGAACTGGATCTGGAAAAGCCGGTGGCTATTTATTGTGCGTCAGGCGCACGCTCTGGCATGGCCGTGAAGATGATGCAGCAACTGGGTTTCCAGACAGTTTACAACATCGGTGGCCTGTCCAACTGGGCGTCTGCTGGTGGTAAGATCGTCGCCTGATCACATATGAATGACACGCCCGTAAGCGTCCAGCACGCTTTCGTGCATCATTTCTGACAGGGTCGGATGCGGGAACACCGTGTTTATAAGATCGGCCTCGGTGGTTTCCAACTGGCGACCGACGACAAAACCTTGAATAAGTTCAGTCACTTCGGCGCCGACCATATGGGCGCCGAGCAATTCGCCGGTTTTGGCGTCGAATACGGTTTTTACCATCCCCTCGGGTTCGCCCAATGCGATCGCCTTACCGTTACCCATAAACGGGAAGCGCCCGACTTTGATTTCATAACCCAGCTCTTTGGCTTTGGCTTCGGTGTAGCCAACGGATGCGACTTGCGGTGAGCAATAGGTGCAACCCGCGATGCTTTCCGGGCGCACCGAATGGGGGCTAAGACCGGCAACCAGTTCTGCGACCATTACGCCTTCGTGGCTGGCCTTGTGGGCAAGCCAAGGTGCGCCTGCAATGTCACCAATAGCGTATAACCCGTCCACCCCGGTGCGACAGTACTCGTCTACCACTACATGGGTGCGATCAATTTTGACGCCGAGCCCTTCGAGCCCGAGGTCTTCGACATTGCCAACGATACCCACAGCGGAAATTACCGTGTCAAAATCCAGTTTTTCAATCTTGCCACCAGTTTCAATGTGGGCCGTGACCTTGCCCTTGGCGCGGTCCAGTTGCTTGACCATGGATTTTTCCATGATCTTCATGCCCTGTTTCACAAACTGCTTTTTGGCGAATTTGGAAATCTCGGCGTCTTCCACGGGCAGGACGCGGTCCAAGACTTCTACAACTGTCGTGTCCGCGCCAAGGGTGTTGTAGAAACTGGCAAACTCGATGCCGATAGCGCCGGACCCAATCACCAGCAGCTTTTTGGGCATCCGCACCGGATCGAGCGCGTGTTTGTAGGTCCAGACCAAATCTCCATCGGCTTCCAGTCCCGGCAATTCCCGCGCCCGCGCACCGGTGGCGACGATGATGGCCTTGGATGTCAGTTCCTCTACGCCTTTATCGGTTCTTACTGAAACCTTGCCTTTGGCTGGCAGGCTGGCTGCGCCCATGAACACAGTGATCTTGTTCTTTTTCATCAGGTGGCCGATGCCTCCTGAAAGCTGCGCGGCCACTTTGCGGGACCGCTGAACAACGGCCTTCAGGTCATAGTCGATCTTGCCCGCAGACAGCCCAAATTCCTTGGCCCGGCCCATCAGGTGAAATACCTCGGATGAACGCAGCAGCGCTTTGGTGGGAATGCAGCCCCAGTTCAGACAAATGCCGCCCAGATGTTCGCGTTCAACAATAGCCACGTTCAGGCCAAGTTGCGCGCCGCGGATAGCGGCCACATAGCCGCCCGGGCCTGCGCCAATTACGATCATGTCAAAGGATTTGGATGCCATCGGCCTGCCCCATTAAACTGTTGGTTCAGTTGAACGCTAAACCATCGGGAACGGGGCAACAACACCAGATGGCCGGTGCTTGAATACCAGTGTTGGAAAGTTCAGGCCGCCTGTTTCTCTTTCAGGGCTTCCACAATTGTCGCGTAACCACCATTTTCCAGGAATCGTGCCTCAGGCGCTGTGGTTTCACGGCGCAGGGCTTCGTTGCGAAACGGAAACCGGCCAAACTGGCGGATAATTTCACGGTGCGCCTTGGCGTGCAACAGCTGCAGTTCACCGGTTTCTGGCAGGCGGTCTTTCATCAACCGGATGGATCGATCCTGATCACAAAGGTTTTCGGAATGGACCAATGGCATGTAAAAGAAATGCCGCGCCGGTTCATCCATTTTCATATCCCAGCCGCGCGAGATTGCGACCTTGGCGGCAGCGCGCGCGGCGCGATCCGAGGCAAAAGCCTGGCTGCAACCACGAAACATATTGCGCGAAAACTGATCAGCAAGAATGATGTATGCGAGGGTTCCGCTGGCGTGGGTCAACCACAAGCCACAGGCACCTTCCTGGGCCTCGACCCAGGTGTTTTCAAATCGATCCCGTATTTCCAGATCGAGGTCTTCCCCCCCCCGATACCAGCCTTCCGGTCCCACTTCATCCAGCCAATAAGCCAGAATATCTTCAGGGTTAGCCATGACCACCCTCCTCCTGGTGTTCTGCCCCTTGATTAGGATACCGTTACAAAGGTTTCTGTTATTAGCAAGACTGAAACGTGTTTGTTTCTATGTTGTGTCACATTGCCGCTATTAGGGCTCTGTTGTTTCCTCATTCGCCTCTTCCGCCGTCTCAATTGCCCATTCCTGAGCAGCTTCAACCGCAACGACGGACGCAGCTGGTGACACGCCGACATAGGCGGTTGCGTCTTCTACGGCGGTGGCCGGGCGTCGTGTCATCCGGTATGCGGCATAAACCGCCATCGCCAGCATTAGTGTGGCCACGAATAACCAAAATCCACCCGGACCCGCCTTGCCCATCATCCAACCGGTTATTAACGGGCCAGCAATTGCGCCAAGGCCGTTAATAAAAATCAAACCACCAGAGGCCGCGGCCATATCATCAGGTTCCAGAAAATCGTTGGTATAGGCGATCAACAGCGAATAAAGCGGGTTTGACACGCCGCCAACAATAAAGGCCACAGCCAGCAGGGTTGTGTAACTCGCCCCAAGGAATACCCCGCCAATTGCCGCCACCCCGCCTATAAACGCCACAATCATAATTAAAAACCGCCGGTCCATCCGGTCAGACACCCAGCCAATCGGGTACTGAAATATCAGCGCGCCGACATAGAGTGCCGCCACAAATATGGAAATCTGTCCGACGCTCATCCCGGACTTGGTGCCATAAACTGCCGCCATGCCAAACTGTGCAGAAAACACCCCACCCAACAGGAACATACCCACACAGCCAAGGGGCGAAACTTCGATCAGACCTTTCAGGCTCATTGGCTTGGTAGTGTCAAACGCCGGGGTCGGGCTAATTGACAGCAGGATCGGAGCAAAGGAAATTGAAACCAGCACCGAAGGGATAATGAACAGGATAAACCCTGAAGGGTCCCCAAGCAGCATGATACCTTGGGCAGACACAACCCCGATAGTCAGCACGATCATATAAACCGACAGCGCTTTGCCGCGGTTTTCATTGCTGGCGGCATTGTTCAGCCAGCTTTCAGCCGTCACATACACGCCCGAAAAGCAAAAACCCAGCACAACGCGTAAAAGTGTCCAAGCCACGGGATCAGTTACCACCGGGAACAGGATCATTGCGGCTGAGATCAGTGAACAAAGGGCTGCAAACACCCTGACATGGCCGACGCGGCGTATCAGTTCAGGGGCAGCGCGTGATCCGCCAAGGAAGCCTGCGAAGTAGCCCGACATCACGATTGATATTTCAAACGTCGAAAAACCTTCGATATCGCCGCGAATGCCCAGCAACGTGCCCTGCAAGCCATTACCAACCATCAAAAACAGCATTCCAAGCAAAAGTGCCCAGGAAGTTTTCAGGACTTGGAACATTGGTGACTCCGCACATGCGCTAGCGTCAGGCTAATCAGCGCCAAATAAATTGTATGTTTTGGAAACGACTTAGCGTTGTCGCGTTTCAGCCTGTGGCAGCAAAAGTGATGCGTCGCCGTAGGAAAAGAAACGGTAATTGTCTTTAATTGCATGGGTATAGATTTCCCGAATGCGTTCCGACCCCATCAACGCGGAAACCAGCATCATCAGGGTAGATTTTGGCAGGTGAAAATTAGTGATAAGGGCGTCCGCCACGCGGAACTTATAGCCGGGAGAGATGAATATGTCGGTATCGCCTGCCCATTGGGCGATCTGGCCATCCTGATTGGCTGCCGTTTCGATCAGGCGCAGCGCGGTGGTGCCAACCGGGATGATCCGCCCGCCGGACGCGCGCGTTTTGTTGATTTCTTCAGC
>VAPK010015142.1_pt1 | contig 20202 bp, 9 predicted proteins | sample 3395031 | NCBI WGS metagenome assembly VAPK01 (sample SAMN08290443, study PRJNA428436) | hydrothermal vent metagenome | isolation source: Deep-sea hydrothermal vent chimney 1 | place: Pacific Ocean: Juan De Fuca Ridge
AAAAATACTTCTTAATGGCACCACACTACCCGCAGGTCAAACCGCCCGTCAGGATCTAGAAGCTGCGATGGATAATCTTTTTGAACATCCAAATGTGGGGCCTTTTATCGGCAAACTGTTGATCCAGCGCTTAGTAACCAGTAACCCTACGCCAGATTATGTCGCTCGTGTTGCTAGAGTCTTTAATGGTGATGATGGTCAAAATGCACGAGGTGATCTGGGTGCTGTTGTTAAAGCAATTTTAATGGATCCGGAAGCTCGTAACGGACATGAAAATATTACTGGCTTCGGAAAGTTAAGAGAGCCTTTGTTGCGTATCACTCACCTCTTACGCACCTTTGATGCCACGAAGACGGAGAATGCACGTTGGAACTGGATCGTACCTCCAGGGTACCCAGTCTATGCTATAGACAACCAAACAAATTTTGATAGTAGGATTGGCCAGAGAATTTTACGATCACCTTCAGTGTTCAATTTTTTCCTCCCCAACTATTCGCCACCTGGTGTTGTTCGCGAAGCTGGACTAGCCGCTCCGGAATTTCAAATCGTTACTGAAAACACCAATATGGCGATGACCAATATTCTCAATAATATAATATTTCGCTACCCCCATCAACTTTGGTCAACCCTGAGTCTTGATCATGAGAGCAGTCTTGCTTCCGATCTCGATGCATTGCTGCAACATTTGAATATCATACTTCTGAGTGGTGGTATGACGAATGAATTGAGAGAAATTCTCCGTAATCATCTTGATAATCCGAGCTTTGATAGCGTAAGTTCCGGCAGGATAAATGAATTGAGAGAAATTCACGGTGCCCCGCTAGATGATGGTCTTTTAGAGGGAGAGAAACTACGAGCTAAGGTGAGAAGTGCTATCTCATTAATTGTAAATTCTCCAGAATATTTGATACAAAAATAGGTGATAAGATAATGAAAACTAAAATCAATCAAAATCGTCGATCTTTTTTACAAAACTTCGCTACATTAGCAGGTAGTTCAGCACTGCTTTCCAGCTATGGAGGTTTGCAACTCATACAATCGGCTGTCGCGGCTCCTGGAAATTATGCAGGTTTAACGGATTATAAAAGCCTCGTATGTGTGTTTCTTCCTGGCGGCAATGATGCGTTCAACACCTTTGTCCCGAATACTGATACCGAATATCAAAAATATGCAGCAGTACGGCAGAATATGGCGGTTGCTCGTGGAAGCCTGCACCCGATAGCGGGAGGAAGTCACGGTTTTCATCCTACCCTGCCGGATTTACGCGATCTTTATAACACTGGCAAGTTGGCAGTGATCAATAATGTAGGTAATTTATTCCAGCCTATCACTCGTGATGAATATTTTAATCATACCGATAATCATGCCAGTCTGAATTTGCCATTAAATTTGTTCGCACACGATCATCAACAGGAAACCTGGCAGACCAGCCTGGCACCTGTAGAGGGAACAGTTTTTCCAGGTTGGGGCGGACGCATGACTGATTTGTTGGCTGCAGCCAATACTAACCCTGATGTGCCACCTGCATTTACTATTGCGGGAAATAACCTCTGGCAATCCAGTGAGATTGAGAGTAGCCGGGCTTTTAGTCTTGAATCAAGAGTACCTGTTTTCATTGATCGATTCCAGCGATTCAATCCTTTCCAGGGTACTTATCATGATGCTCAGCGATTAGTCAGATCATTGGCCTGGGAAGAGATCATAAACTTACCGTACACAGACCCACTTCAAGCTCATACTGCCACTGCTTTTCTTGATACACGTCGTCGGGCGAATCTATTGCGTGATGCTCTGGATCAGACTCCTGAGATAACAACACCTTACAACGATAGAAATGGGCTGGCACAACAGCTACGAGCAGTCGCTCAAATGATTGCAGTTCGTCAAGATCTTGGTTTAAAAAGACAAACATTTTTTGTTTCCCTAGGGAGCTTTGATACACACGGGGATCAACTCACTGATCACCCCCGATTATTAGCTGAATTAAATGAAGCCCTGTCCAGTTTCCAGCAAGCCCTCGCATTTCTGCAAGTTGAAGACAGTGTAACCACTTTCACCGCTTCAGAATTTGGCCGTACCCTGACCAGTAATGGTGATGGAACCGATCATGCATGGGCCACTGATTACATGGTCATGGGTGGTGCGGTGGATGGAGGAAAAATGTACGGTACTCCGATTGAATATTCGGATGTACCAGAAGGCGTGCATGCTACACCAGGATCTGCACCAGAAAAACTATTTGGACCACGGGATGTTGGTTCCGGACGTTTTATTCCAGCATATTCTACGGATCAGTATGGAGCGACATTGGCAAATTGGATGGGGGTAAATGATGATGACCTACTCACTACCTTCCCTAATCTTGAGAATTTTTCTGCCCATGATTTAGGTTTCATAAAATCCTGATTAAGTAGACTACATACCGTTTCCTGCCTGCTAATATCCATCTTGTTGGTTGGCAGGAATACGGCGACTTCCCAGAGTACAAATTAACCCCAAATATCAAATGAAAAAATATTCATGCTATAGGAAAATAACTTTCAATAACTCCCTTTATTTTAGAGCAGACTCACCTTCACTAATGGTTAAGGTGAGTCCGGTACACTCGTACTACTATTTAAAATACCTTCTCAGTGGTTTTGATGGAGGCTCATAAGCAGAAGGAAATCATGTAATTCAATATCTGTTAAGGAAAATTATGAAAAAAATTTTAGACTATGGCCGTTTGATTTCATTAGGGATCTTTCTCTCTTTTGTGTTTTTCAACAATCTGTATGCTCAAGGTTCTAAATGGCAGCGAACCAATATTGGTGGTGGTGGCGCAATGAATGGTGCAGCGGCTGGACCAACTGGAACCATGGTAGTTGGAACAGATCTAGGTGGTGCCTATATCAAGCGGAGTTCTGATCAACATTGGCAGATTATCGGTGCTGCAAGTGGCATGGAATCTTCTCATGTCACTAATGTGGCTTTTCATCCGACCAACCCTAATGTAATATTTTTAACAACAGATGGAGGGATTTATCGGAGCTCAGATGAAGGAAGGAACTTCGCTTTAGTTGCTGGTGGAGATAGGCGTGTTTTTCAGCATATTGCTGTTTCACTAAGCAACCCACAAATTGTCTATGCATCAGTCACCCCTCGCTACAACAGTGTAGCAGACGGCAATGGTTATCTGACGCCTGCATTAATGCGAAGTAATGATGGCGGACTTAATTTTGACTATGTTTCTAGGCCGCAAGATTCCAATGGCATTTCTTCTGGTGTTGAAATTGTTGGCACCAAAATAGCTGTTCATCCAAATGACCCGAATCTGGTAGTCATACTTTCGGCAGAGACCCGGTTTATTGATATCACCGAACCAGGTCTTTTCATAAGTGCTGATGGTGGTCTTTCCTGGAACTCTATCGGGAATGAAGCGGAACCTACCGATTTCGCATTTCATCCTACTGCACCTTATTATGCCTTCCTCTCATATAAAAACTCAAGTCAAGGGAATGCAGGAGTTAAATCTTCAAATGATGTCACTAGTAATATTTGGCATCATGCATTCGATACCAGTAACTTTGCCACTGGTGATGACCCTCATTTACTTCTATGGCCACAAGCAGACAATAGTAATCCTACCCGTATACGTGCAGTAAATATCTATACCAGCTGGTATCATGGTTTACCACAACAAGCAGCTTGGCGAATCTCTAACACCAATGGCAGCGCCAATGTGGATAATGGTTGGAGTGTAGAGGAACTTGGTAATGTCGAGCAATGGGCGGGAACTGAGGATAATTGGCGCCTTGGCTGGTCAAAAATTCATTCTATTATTAACCCAGGGATGGCAAGTTCAGCTACCACGATTGGATTTGATTTATCCAATAGCAACAAACTCTTTTGGGTAACCAACCAATTCGTCTTTAGCTTTACTGATAACAATAGCCAATCTCTAACTGTTAAAAACCTTGCAACGACAGGCAATGAACAAGACGGGTGGCATTCGACCGGACTCGATAATATTACACCTTTTATCCTAGAAATTAACCAAGCGGATACTGATGTTATCTATGCCGGTCTAAATGATCTAGGCTGTGCTGTAAGCCGCGATGCAGGCGCTCACTGGAAACTCTGCATACATGATACAGACCAATGGCCTGGAATTGATGGTCATTCATATGGCGGCGTTGTTACTGCGCTGGCTTCTGACCCACAGAATGCCGGAACCATTTGGATGTTTGCAGCTGGCGACCAAAGCCAGCCTGTTACTCCTTTTTCCAGTAACGATTATGGTACTTCATGGAATCCAGGGAATAACTCAACTTTGGCGCAAACCGATGAAATTTACGGGATGTCTGTTGATCCAACCAGCCCTGTAAGTCAGCGTCGATTATTTGTAACCATTGGCGGTAAGGTGTACCGAAGTAATGACCACGGACATTCCTGGAATTTGGTTTATGGTTGTAACCAGGGATGCCGGGTAACCGAGGTTGATTCCGTTGATGGGTATATCTATGCAGGTGGAGAAAATGGATTATTTGTTTCCAAAGCTAATGGTAATGCCGGTACCTGGAAACCCATTTTATCAAAAAATAGAATCGAGGGGTTCCGCCAGGGAAATGTGTTCAACCAGGGTAGCTGGGGGGGTGTTTCCGCAATAGCGATTGACGAAAATAATCCAGGGATAGTATTGGTTTCTATTTTTCAAAATGACACTAGCCAGGGTATATATCGTTGTGATATTTCAAACACCATTATACAAGATCAAAACTGCCAACTAATACTGAATGATGTGGCTTTTCTTAGAGATGTAGCGATTGACCCTTTAAATTCCAATATCATCTACGCCAGCTCATCTTCAGCTTATACTGCGGGTGGTTTTGACCAAGCGTCTGGGGGTATCTACCGTACTACAAATGGCGGAATAAATTGGATACAAGTCAATGAAGGGCTGGAGTGGCCAATGGCCATTCCCATTGCTATCAATCCCGATGATACTTCTAAGGTGTTAATTGGATCGCCGGGAGGAGGCAACTATTGGCGTAATTTTGACAGTTCCTTTAGTGATACTGACGGCGATGGAATTGCCGATGCTAACGATAACTGCACTCGAATCGCCAATCCTAATCAGCGTGATAGTAATGGCGATGGATACGGAAATGTCTGTGATGCAGATCTGGATAATAATGGCTCTGTTAGCTTTGCCGATCTAGATTTGTTTAGGTCAGCCTTTGGGTCAAATAATGCCGATGCAGATTTTGATGGTAATGGGGCTGTTAGTTTTGGTGATCTCGATATCTTCCGCAGTCTGTTTGGTCAACCACCAGGGCCTTCTGCAAAATCTAATGCTATTAAATCTTTAATTGGATCAGATGGCTCCTGAATTAAACTTATCAATATAATTTATTTTGCATAATTAAATGAGACCGGCTATTTAATATTTTTCTCTGACTTCTACAATATCAGGCACAAACATGACTATGAATTCAATTACTATAAAATATATTTCGATATTCGTATTGGCTGTTTATTGCACTGCTATTCATGCCGATCTTAAAACAGATATAGGTTACAGAGATTTACAAGCAGAACTAAATGCCCAAGGAAAAGCATTACCTGATGGTGGCGGAGTTCAAGTGCTTATGGCCGAGGCCTGTGGTAACTCAGTAGATGATGACAATGATCCTGAAACACCACCAATTTGCCTCGCTTGGTTACCTCACATTTCTAATTCACAGTTTCAAGACAAAACTCTAAACGATCTCAGTTTTTCCTCCCCTGGTTTTTTTTCAGGTCATGCCACAACTGTGGCCAGCTTATTTTTTGGTAATTCCTCAGCCATTGCAGACGGCATAGATACCATAGATATTTATTTTGCCGACCACTGGCTGGAAGAAGGATATTTGCAAGCAACCAATCCTTCCCTTCTACCCACTATTTCATCCAATAGAATTGGCAATCATAGCTGGGTTGGAACTGTTGGGTCAGAACCAGAAGAGCAGCTTATTGATAGTGAAATTTTACGTCGCGTGGATTGGCTGATAGACAGGGATGAATTTATTCAGGTGGTTGGGTTAACCAATGGTAGTGAGAACCCTGCCTTACTGGGTAGTGCTTTTAATGTGATTGCCGTTGGTCGTAGCGATGGCGAACATGGCCAAGGTTCAGCAGCAGTTGACACGTCCTATCAGGTTGGCCGAACACGTCCTGACCTAGTAGCTCCATTATCTACTACCAGTTCAGCAACACCTGTAATTGCTTCAGCTGCTGCATTATTGGTTGAAACTGGACATAATGAAGTCTCCCTATCAACTGACTTACAAATAATATCAACTACCAACAGAGCAGGAGATGCTATCTACAACGCAGAGCGCTCAGAAGTTATAAAAGCTATTCTAATGGCTGGTGCGGATCGTAATGCTAGTGATAACGATATCACAAATTACAGGTCGACCACCTCAACACAAACAAATAATGGTTTGGATAGCCGATTCGGTGCGGGCCAAATCAATATTGCAAATAGCTACCACATTCTTGCAGCTGGCGAACAAAATAGTTCAGAAGATATTCCAAACGGAACCGGAACCATTGAGCCAACAGGTTTTGATTATGATCCTGTTTTTGGGGGTGTTTCTGCAAGCAACACAGAAGCCAGCTATACATTTTCAACTGGATCTGAAGCTGAAAGCCTCTATGTTTCGTTGGTATGGAATATCAAGATTAATGAAGGACAAAATGGCGAATTTGATGGAACTGCCCTCCTCCATGACCTCAATCTAAATCTATTTGATGTTACAGAAAACCCAACGCTTATTGCTTCATCCAGCAGTGATAATGAAAACACGGAAAATCTATGGGTAGCATTAAATAGTAATCGTGACTATGTCCTTAAAGTTGTAGCAGCTGCCAATCAAACCGCTTTTAAATGGGATTATGCAATTGCTTGGAGAAGACAAGCAGATACAGACCACGACGGGATTGCGAACAATAAAGATAATTGCATTCTAATTGCTAATGCAAATCAGCTTGACAGCAATAGTGATGGTTTTGGGAATATTTGTGATGCTGATCTTGATAGTAACGGCTTAGTCAGTTTTGCTGATATTAATCTATTCCGTGCCCGTTTCGGCACCACTGACCCTGATGCAGATTTTAATGGCAGCGGGTCTGTTAGCTTCGGTGATCTCGATATCTTCCGTAGTCTGTTTGGTCAACCACCTGGACCTGCTGGTGAACTTTAACAACTAAAACAGGAAAAAATCATGACTATTAAAACATCCTTGCATGCGCAGCATAATAGGCTATTCAAGCACTTCAAAGACCTCAGTATTTTACCAATACTAATAATATTTACATTACTTCTGCCAAAGGTAAGTATTGCGCAAGATAGCGACGGTGATGGCGTAAATGATGCTCAAGATAATTGCACCAAAATTGCAAATCCACTTCAGCGCGATAGTAATGGCGATGGCTACGGAAACGTCTGTGATGCAGATCTGGATAATAATGGTTCTGTCAGTTTTGCTGATCTCGATTTGTTTAGATCAGCCTTTGGAACGAATAATGCCGAAGCAGATTTTGATGGCAATGGATCTGTAAGTTTTGCTGATCTCGAAATTTTCAAGGCGCTGTTTGGCAAACCTCCTGGACCTGCTGGTAGTCCTGATAATAATTTATCGAAGGTAGATGCGGCTCGCTTCTTAACCCAAAGCACATTTGGACCAACCGAAGATACGATCAATGAACTCGTTACCCTAAATGATTTGGCAGCCTGGATTGATAATCAAATGACGCTACCAATATCGAGAACACTTCCTTATGTAAGGAGCAATTCGAATGGTAGCAATGCAAAATATCGCCATGAAATATGGTGGATAAACGCCATTGAAGGCCAGGATCAGCTCAGACAACGCGTGGCATTTGCTCTTAGTGAAATCTTTGTTATTTCAGATCTGGATTACACTCTTGCGAATTCGCAATATGGCATGAGTAATTACTACGACATGTTGGCTGAAAATGCATTTGGCAACTATCGTGAATTACTTGAAAAAGTCACCCTCCATCCCACGATGGGCATCTATCTTAGTATGCTACGAAATGAAAAAGCCAATCCCGACCGTAATGTCCGTCCCGATGAAAACTTTGCCCGGGAAATTTTGCAACTCTTTTCCGTTGGACTATACGAGCTTAATACCGATGGTAGCATCAAAAATGATGGTGCCGGCAACCCGATACCAAGCTATACACAAACGACAGTTGAACAGTTTGCTAAAGTCTTCACCGGATGGAATTTCGCAAATACAAATGATTGGACATCAAATGATCTGACGACGTATGACAAAGAAACACCGATGGTACCGTGGGAGCAGTTTCATGATTCCAGCGAGAAAACATTACTAAATCGAACTCTCCCTGCGGGACAAACAGCTACCCAGGATCTAAGCCAAGCGCTTAATGATATTTTTTTACACCCCAATGTTGGCCCGTTTATCAGCAAACACTTGATTCAGCGGCTGGTTACCAGCAACCCCTCCCCTGCTTATATTGCCCGAGTCGCGCAAGCATTTAACAATAACGGCACAGGTGTCCGCGGTGACTTGGGTGCTGTCACAACAGCAGTTTTGCTTGATGATGAAGCCCGTAATGGCCATACTCTGCTCCCTACGCAATTCGGTAAAATCAAAGAGCCACTGCTACGATTGACACATTTTTGGCGGGCGCTTATTGCTGCTCCGGGACCTGATGCGAATGGGATCTATCGAACCGGCGCGATACCCCCATTGTTCATTGACACTATTACCGGACAAGCCGTTCTAAAGTCTCCTTCTGTATTCAACTTCTTTTTACCCAATTTTTCTTTATCAGCAAATACTAGTACCACCAGCCAAAACCTTGTTGCACCTGAGCTGCAAATCATGACGGAAGCGAATATTGCAGCGACAAATAATGACTATCACCAGTCAGTATATAGCTATAACAATCACCAAGATGGATATAGGGAAATCACCCGTATCAATATAGATCGTGAGCTCGACTTAGCCACTAATACCGATGACCTGATCAGTCATCTTGATTTACTGCTACTGAGTGCTTCTATGTCATCAGCTATGAAGCAGCAGCTCAAAGAGCATCTCGATAGCTTATCTTCCAGTGATGACGGTTTGTACTATAAAGCGGTGGATGCCATTTATATGATCGTCGCTTCCCCAGCTTACATGATTCAACGATAAGGAGACTTTGTGATGACAAAAAAAACAACCCATTTTAACCGAAGAAAATTCCTCAAACAATCAAGTGCTCTTTCTCTCGCGGGAGGAATATCCATGCTGGGTCTTGACGGATTTCCATTTATTCAAGGGGTAAATGCGGCAACCTGCCCTACAACTAGCTCACCCAGGTCTTTGGTCTGCATATTTCTCCAAGGGGGCGCTGATTCATTTAATATGTTTGTGCCAAGAGGTGACCGCTATAGTGAATATGCGGCCACTCGCGGCAATCTGGCTATCCCACTCTCAAACTTAACAACGGTTGAAGACCCTCAAAATGGTACTTTTGGGTTTAACAGTCTATTACAGGGTATGCACGATTTATACAGGAATGGTGATCTCGCGGTTATCAGTAATGTCGGCCCACTTATAACACCTTTGACCAAAGAAGACTATCTTACTGCCGTAGCTAATAACGACACTAGCACCATCCCACAAAGCCTGTTTGCCCATGACGCCCAGCAAAAATTATGGCAAACGGGTGCTGGCAAAGTTAGTGGTACTGATTCCTTCGGCTGGGGCGGAAGCATTGCCGCACAGCTTGCCCAGTGCAATGCTAATCCTGCAATCCCATCTGCATTTTCGATTGCAGGTACAAATACCTGGTCATCCAATCAAAACATACTTTATGGACGCCTTAACCCTAATACTAACCTCCAGCGCATGTTTGGCTACGAAGCCAGTCAAGCAACCTGGATACCTGCATTCAGCCGAATAAGCCGGGAAGATAAACTGAATGCTATTCTGTCATCATCAAAGTCCGCTGCCAGTCCATTAGAACAAAGTGTAGCCCACGCAATCAGCCAGGCTGTCGACACGACCGCTGCGCTGGAACAAGCTGTAACTCAACACCCAGTCAGTGAGATGACTTACGATAGAAATAATGTTCTGGCAAGTCAATTACATATGGTTGCTCGCCTGATTGAAGCTAGGGAACAGCTGGGAATGGAGCGGCAAGTTTTTTTCGTTCGCATGGGAGGCTGGGATACCCATGGCAACCAAAGTGAAAGACTACCCGTATTGCTTACTGAGTTAAACGAAGCGCTGACCAGTTTTCAAAGAGCCATTACTGGTATGCAACTGGCTGATTCAGTTACAAGCTTTACTGCCTCCGACTTTGGCCGCACCTTGACTAATAATGGCGATGGCACCGATCATGGCTGGGGGAGTCATCAATTTGTTTTTGGTGGAGCAGTACAAGGTGGACAAATATACGGACAAGTACCGAGTTATCTACCTGGTGGAATTGATGATACCGGCATACCTAACGACAATCCAGCAGGGCGTATTATACCCACCACTTCGGTTATCCAATACGGTACCACACTGGCAAAGTGGATGGGAATTACTGATGAAAACAACCTAGCCAGTATATTCCCAAACTTAAGTAATTTTTCCACCTGGGACTTAGGATTCATTAGATCTTAATTCACAGGCTCATAAACTTCTTTAATATTTCCGATTATTATTATATTATTAATATCGAATACCTTGATACTTTAGAATTTCAACAATGGATAGATTATGAAAAAATTATTGATTAGCATGGTAATCACTAACCTTTTGCTTTGCTTGCCTTTGCAATTGTCGGCCCAACATAACTGGATTAGAACAAACCCTGGAGGAGGTGGAACTATTGCTACGGTTGGAGCAACGGCATCGGGAATACTACTTACCGCATCCGACCTCAGTGGGGTTTATCGTAGCGCAGATGATGGCAAACATTGGCAACCATTGGGTGCCAATCAGGGGATCATAGAAACTAACACCCTTTCTTTGGCTTTCCACCCTGAAGATGGAAATACTTTTTTCGTTGGTACAGGAAGCGCGGCATACAAAACCGTAGATGGTGGAAATCATTTCACCCAGGTTCATAAGGATGCCTATATTCGAAGTATTGTTATAGCTGAATCCAACCCTAATATTGGTTACATTACGCACCAGAAGAACTGGATCAATGTTTGGGCTAATGCGCCAAGCGAAGTGTATAAAACGACAGATGGAGGAAATACCTGGAAAGCGATTATAGGACAAAATCTTCCTAACAATTTACATATCATAAAATTAACTGTACACCCGACCGATGAGAATATCGTCTATGCACTCACAGGGAAAGCACGGGTTGGATGTAGCCCCGCCCGACTCTATCGGTCCGTAGATGGTGGTATTCATTGGTCCAGGATTGGCGCACTTCTTGGCAACATTCTTGATGCAGATCTTCATCCTTCCAACCCAGATATTATTTTTTTAAGTACATTTATAATTAATTCACCGATATCATGTACGATCGATAGCGATATTAGTTTAGATGATTATCTTGGCGGGGACATCGACAATCCCGGAGCCTTATACAAAAGCTCCAATGGCGGACTATCTTTCGACAAACTGACTTCAACTGGTAGTGGCAACAATCCTAATATCGCTGGAATTATCAATGTAAATATTGATAACCCCAATATAATACGCCTGGCTAATATTCTTTATCCTTATGATTTCCCGGGCAATGGTTCCTGGGTATTCAACCCAAAAGCTGGGATTTGGGAATCCACCGATGGCGGCCAAACCTGGGCGCAACTAAGTACAATGCAAGACTGGAATGCCGGGTATGCACAAAATACATATTTTGCCTTACTCCCAAGCTTTTACGGCTTAACTAAAACCATTACCAAAGACCAGTTTGTCGCCGATAGATTTTACTCATCACTGGGATCATGGGCTTGGGCCAGTTTTGATGGAGGTCAAACCCTCAATAATATTTCAACACAGGAAATATCTGCTGATACCTGGCTGTCAACAGGTGTAGAAAACATTGTTGGTCATGGACTTGATGTCAGTGATTCAAACCCTAATGTCATTTATATGGCAGGTTATGATATTGGTTTCTGGTACAGCCGTAATCATGGTAAGTCTTGGCGCCTATCCATACCTGATTATCATCAATACCAAGGATTTTCCTGGTTTGAAGGTGGGGGTTCTAATGTCTCGACATTACTTAATGATCCTGAGAGGGAGAATGTAGTTTGGGCTTCTTTCAGTGATGAACAGTATACAGACGTATCCACAGGCAAAATTGCCACAACGGGAATGTTCAAAAGTAATGATTATGGAGAACACTGGCAATTGGTCGGACATGGAAATGGTCTCCCTATTATTAAAAGAGATCCTACTACTGGAGAACTGATACCCAATCCAGCATCAATTAGGATGTATGGCCTTTCATTAGACATCCTAAGTCCTATCAACAACAGAACGCTTTACATGACATTAAAAGGTGATATCTACAAATCAACTAATGATGGCCAATCCTGGTTTAAAAAATCCAACCAGGGAGGACTCAAATTTACGGCGGTAGATAAATTCAATAGAAGTCTTGTCTATGCTGGTGGAAAAAAAGGATTATGGCGCTCTATTGATGCCGGAAATACCTGGGCAAAAGTTGGCATTCTAGAAATGGAAGCTGACGAGAACCATCAACCTATGCGTGAAGAAATTGTGCCGACCGGTATCGACTGGCTAGATAGTGGGGAAATTTTGTACCCATGGGAGGGAGTTTTTGAAATACAAACCGACCCTAATATCCCCAATAGAGTCTATGTTAGTGCATTCGGTGAAGGTAAAGGACTTTACCGATCTGATGATGCAGGTCTTAGCTGGAGGAAACTACGGACCGATAATCATATGCGCGGAATTGCTATTGCCCCTAACGATTCCAACTTTATCTATGTCACTTCCTCGGAAAATTATTATTCTGGAGGAGACGGTAATTCAGCGGGCATTCAATACTCTACCGATGCTGGTAATCATTGGAAAGATGCCAATGAAGGTATGGCTTGGAATTACGGAGGAAAGATTGAAATAGAAACTGGCACCTCCCCTTATGTCTGGGCTTGGTCACCCGGTACCGGAATACAACGATCCGTTGTCCCGGGGCTCGCTATTGATAGTGATGGAGATGGAATTATTGATCCGTCTGATAACTGCATTATGAAGAAAAACCACAATCAACGTGACACCGACCAAGATGGATATGGCAATATTTGTGATGCTGATCTTGATAACAACGGCTCAGTCAGTTTTGCTGATCTAAATTTGTTTAGGTCAGCCTTTGGAACAAATAATGCCGATGCTGATTTTGATGGTAATGGCTCGGTAAGTTTTGGTGACCTCAATATTTTCCGAAGCTTATTCGGCCAACCACCCGGACCAGCTGGGGAATTGTAAGATTTATGCCCTCCTCTCACTCAGAGGAGGGCGTTTATTCTATTACACCTTGACCATTACAAACGAATAGAGAAGAGCAATGATGAAAACAAGTTCTGTAGCTATATACCATATGAGGCAATACCAAAACATTTTAAGCTTCCGTATTTTGCTAACTCTTATTGTATTACTTGTTTTACTTCTACCATCGGTGAGCAGAGCTCTGGATAGTGATAATGATAGCGTAGAAGACACCCAAGATAATTGTACCCAGATAGCCAATCCTGATCAGAATGATAGCAATGGTGATGGATACGGAAATATCTGTGATGCAGATTTGGATAATAACGGATCAGTTAGCTTTGCCGACCTGGATTTATTTAGATCAGCCTTTGGAACGAATAACCCACATGCCGATTTGGATGGGAATGGTTCTGTGAGTTTTGCCGATTTAGATATTTTTAGGAGCCTATTTGGAAAACCACCTGGGCCATCCGCCAAAGATATTGAATTAAATCTACCAGCCTACAATGACCCTTCTAATCTTCCTGAGCTTATGGGAGATTGGTATGGTGCAATGGGGGAACATCCTGTCAATAAAATCTCAATCAATAACCCAGCCTATCCAAATGAAATTGTTAATCAGGGGAATAATTACCCAGGCGATAACAGTTATTATTTTGGAAGTGAGGATGGGACTGTACAACTAAAAGTGGACCTTTATACACCTGCTGATACGACAACAACCAGACCAACTATTTTTTTTATTTCAGGATGGCGTCATTATTTTTCTGAGCAATATTATAGTCTACTTTATTTTATAGCGAGCCAAGGGTTTAACGCTATCTTTGTTTCCTATGATGAGACTAATGGAGCTTCACAAAATCACATTAAAAATATTCTGGAAACGGTTGTATCTGACCCTAAATTTAGCCCCTTGATTGACACTACAAAAGTTGGGTTTATGGGGCATTCCATGGGAGCGGGCATACTATTTGAACTGGCTACAAAATTGGATAACTGGGGAACTCAGGGTCGATTTCTTTTCCCTCTTGCAGGAGCCACGGCTTATCATCAAAATCAACCACTGATTAATCTGCCACCGAACACTAAAATGATAGTTCAAACTTATAATGAACGTCAAAATGATAGGCATTATGACTGGGATACTGATCCAAGATTTAGTGTTGACTATTTGATTAATAGTAATGTTAGTGACGTTGATAAAACTTATCTCTATTTACCAGGTGATGCGGATCACCCATCTAACCACAGTACACCCAAAAGCCGTTATGAAAATGGAGCTTATTACTTTGATGCCTTACAACAGGTTGGTATTTTCCGCCCTCTAGAATCGCTAATGAGGTCTAGCTTTGAAAATGATACCCAATGGAATCATATCGGTTTACCAGCAAGCGATCCGAATCTGCGGACAATGAATGGCATTCAATTTTATTCAGGTGATAACCCTTATATTGATTTGAACATTGCCAACGACCCTTCTGATGATTACCGCTTTCGGTTTAATGATGCGGCGATAAATCCGGATAGGTTGAATGCACCTTTGATACATCCTCTTTCAGAAGGTAGACTTTTAGACAATGGACTACCCAGTTTATTGGAAGGGACTAACCCAACCTTTGCAACACTTGCTGGTTATGTAAATTCTGATCTGCACGCTTATATTGCAAATGACTCCCACACGAATGATGGCAGTGGCAGCGCTGAATTGCTTGCACATCATTATGGTGATGCACTAACTTCAGCTTCATTCCATGTTGAAAAAGGCAAAAAATATTTACTCAGCGGTCATGTAAAAATGAGCCATGTACCTTACGGGCAGAATATTGTTTTCGGTATCACACCGCGTAGTATTGCAGGTAGGAATGAAGTTTACTGGAATGCTTCTAAAGAGAATATGTGGGAAGAAGTGTTACTGCCTTTTATCCCTCTTACTAGTGGCGAGGTTTCTTGGAGAGTATTCACAACAACTCGAGCATTTAGCACTACCACAAGTATTGACAGAGTAATCTCTGGTTCGGATGTTTATAAACCCGATCCAGTTAGAGATGACGGTTCAAATTTAGACGATTCTTCACGGGTATTTCTTGATGACTTTAAAGTGGTTGAAATCAAAGAAGTAATCACCCCTAGAGAACCTATTGCAGAAAAGATAGCATTTAGCAGTGACTATATTCGGGTCGATAAACTGGGCAATTATAGTGTTAATAAGGAAGGAGTTTGGGTGCCAATTATACCAAAATTAATTTCTCGTGGAGTTGTCGAGCCAATTGCTTATTTTAGAGACCAGCTTAATGCTTATCAAACCCATGGCTTTAACGGTGTGATAGGTATGTATGACAAAAACCAGGCAATAGAAGCCTATGCTGCTGGACTTGAATATATCGTAGGTATGGGCGCTTCCAGCAATACACTTCCAGATGGAACACAAGGAGAATACAGTTCGGTTGTTACGGGAGAAAAAAATCGCTTTATAGAAACACAAGCCTATATAAGAGATGAGGGTAAACCCTATTCGATGCTTTTTCATTATCTGGATAATGAAAATGTCAAATTGCAGGAGTATGCTTTTAAGGAAGTATGGGCTAATTTTATTGATAAAAATGATCAAGACCAGAATGGCAATCGCGGGAGACCGATTTTTTATCTGAATGGGCATTTTGGAATGTCGCGATTATATAGCCGTGAATTAATGGATATTACAGGCTCTTATGTTGGAATGGGCGGCGTTGGTTCTCCTTCAAAAGGTGCGCCAAAGCAGACTATAGGCATTATGGATGTGACGCAAAATGATACAGCACCTGCTACGGTTATTCAGTTACAGGTTTATCTTGAAGATAAATTCATTCCATCGCTATGGTTTGGAATTATTCAGGGAGGCAAAATAATTTCTGTCTGGAGTGATGGTACAGGTGATGGAATTAAGAATGACAACCCCAAACCTTTTCAGCTATATGACTGGGCACAGGAAATTCATCAAGTTTTTGACCAATTAGACTCCATTGCGTCTCTGATTAGGGAACCGCATTGGACAAGCTGGAAAGCGCATGTTGCTGGAAGCGAATATATCAACTTAGGTACAAGAAATTATAACGGTGATGCCTATTTGATTATCTCAAATCATAGTGATAATGATGAGATGATTACAATTACTTTTGAAAGCATTTCCCCGTCATCCGTAACTGACCATTTAGGTAATACGGGGGACACTGCTGTTTTGAATGGTCATGTGGAAGTGACCGTTGGCCATGGTAATGATGGCTATTTAGTATTGAAATTATTGCAGTAAATTTATTATCGGCCAGATCAGTAGGGTATCTGCTTTCCTGTTGAGCTTGGATTTGATGCATCCTCTGGTCAATAGTCCCAGAGTAACAACAAAGAGTTTAGAATTGAAAAAAATGAACATTATATCTATTAATTTCATTAGAAAATTGTTGCCCGCCAGGCAAGAACAATCACGGTTTTCTTTAACATATTGGCCAGTTCTATTCTTGCTAGCATCTTTTCATGTGCCCGCGTTTGCCGCAGATCAAGATGATGATGGCATAGACGACACCCAAGATAATTGTATTGAGATAGTCAATCCAGACCAGCGAGACAGCAACAGTGATGGTTTTGGTAATGTCTGTGATGCGGATTTGGATAATAACGGATCAGTTAGCTTTGCCGACCTAGATTTATTTAGATCGGCCTTTGGAACGAATAATGCTGATGCCGATTTTGATGGCAATGGTTTCGTAAGTTTTGCAGATCTGGACATTTTCAGAGTTCTGTTTGGACATACTCCAGGACCATCAGCTATAGTTGGAGCATGGTATAAACCAGAGATTAATACCGGCTGGCAAATACAGCTTCAGGAACGCCAGGGTGAAGATTTAGTTAATGTGACTTACAACGTCGATGTATATGACATAGATCTCTTTGATACACCTCCTGAACTATTCACTTCCCTTAAAAGTTCTGGAAAAAAAATAATTTGCTATTTCTCAGCCGGATCCTATGAAGAATGGCGTGGCGATGCCTCACAATTTAACGAAAATGACTTGGGATTAGCACTAGATGATTGGCCTGGGGAACGTTGGTTTGATATTCGGTCCTCAAATGTACGGCGAATTATGCAAGCACGACTCAATCTGGCAAAGCAAAAAGGTTGTGATGGTGTAGACCCCGATAACGTCGATGGTTATACCAATGATACGGGCCTGCCCTTAACCGCAGAAGATCAACTGGAATACAATCGATTCCTTGCTGATGAGGCGCATAGCAGAGGTCTGGCAATTGGCCTGAAAAATGATCTGGATCAAATTCCTTTATTAGTCCAGTGGTTTGATTTCAGTGTCAATGAACAATGCCACGAATTCAATGAATGTGAAACTTTGGAACCATTCATCTCCGCTGACAAGCCGGTGCTAAATCTCGAATACAACAACAAATATATTAACAACGACCAGAAACAGCAAGAGCTATGTAACGATGCACTCGATAGAGGCTTTTACACTCTTATTTTACCACTCAAACTGGATGATTCTTTTCGTATAAGTTGCCGAAACTAAATGCTAATGGGGTCTTAACACTTTACTAATTAATTTCTTTGAGGAGAGAATTAATGAAATTATCAACTATATTTGGAATTATTTTTTTATCCATGTGTTCTCTTATCCAGGCACAAGTCCAGTACACAGGCGTGAATCTGGCAGGAGCTGATTTTGGCACGGACGATTTACCAGGTACTTACAACACCCATTACACTTATCCCACCCATGCCGAGGTTGATTATTTCATAGGTAAAGGAATGAATATTTTTCGCTTACCGTTTATGTGGGAGCGATTACAAAACGACCAAAACGGGCCACTGAATACTGAAGAGCTTGCCAGAATAAAAGACTTTGTCAACTACGTAACCTCGAAGCAAGCCAAGGTAATTTTAGATCCACATAATGGTGCACGTTATTACGGAGAAATTATTGGCATAGATGGAGATAATGGCGCGCTACCTCTTGCCGCATTTGAGGATTTCTGGACGAAACTGGCGAGCCAATTTAAAAATAACAATAACGTAATTTTCGGCTTGATGAATGAACCCCATGAAATGCCTTCGGAGTTATGGCTGGATGATGCAAATGCAGCGATTAGCGCCATTCGTGCAACGGGTGCCCAAAATCTCATTTTAGTACCGGGAAATGCTTATACAGGCGCGCATTCATGGAATGATAACTGGTACGGTACGCCTAATGGGGAGGTAATGCAGAATATTATTGATCCTGGAAATAACTATGCATTTGAGGCTCATCAATATCTGGATAGCGATTCATCTGGTACTTCTCCTAATTGTGTAAGCGCAACCATCGGATCAACCCGTTTACAGGAATTTACCAATTGGCTTCGCCAACACAATGAACGCGGATTTCTGGGGGAATTTGCGGGTGGACGTAATGCTAATTGCTATAGTGCTCTCGGCGATATGCTAGATTTTATAGACGCCAATGATGATGTCTGGCTGGGGTGGAGCTATTGGGCCGCTGGGCCATGGTGGGGTGAAGATATTTTTACTCTGGAACCTAAAGCAGATGGAACTGATCGTCCGCAAATGGCCATTTTACTAGAGCATATTTCATCTGCTCAAGATGCTGATCATGATGGCATCACTGATGCCCATGATAACTGCACTTTAGTAGCCAATGCTGATCAAGAAGATAGTGATGGAGACGGTTACGGTAATTATTGTGATGCAGATCTAGATAACAATGGCTTAGTCAGCTTCAATGATCTGGATATATTCCGCTCCTATTTCGGCACGTCAAACCCAGATGCAGATTTTGATGGTAGTGGATCAGTCAGTTTTGGCGATCTCGATATTTTTCGAAGTCTGTTTGGTCTACCTCCAGGACCCGCTGGTAGACTCTAAGAACCTGTTCAGACTCTCATACTCTGATGACGGCTCTAGTCCATATTTCTTCAAATACTTGGGATATAAAATTGAACTCATCATTGAAAATTAATAATAGCTTCATAAAATGAAAATATAATGCTCTAACTCTATTCACCGGTCTTAAGTTTTAATTAAAGCTAAAGGATAATAAATGATGCAAAAAAAAGAGTACTTTAGGTTTTTTTCTACTATTTTTTTTATAGTAGCGTTACTCCCTCTTTCTGGTAACGCAGCAACAGATGCTGATGGCGATGGAATACCTGACTCAAGAGACAACTGTATTGAAATAGCTAATGTAAATCAGTACGACAGCAATGGAGACGGATACGGAAATATCTGTGATGCAGATCTTGATAATAATGGCTTTGTAAGCTTTGCTGATCTAAATTTATTCAGATCAGCTTTTGGGACGACTAATGCTGACGCTGATTTTGATGGTAACGGTTCTGTTAGCTTCGGCGATCTAAATTCTTTCAGAGCACTGTTTGGTAAACCACCAGGACCTGCCGCCGATACTAGTGAAAATATTTCGAAAGCTGAAGCCTCTCGCTTTTTAACTCAAAGCACATTCGGACCAACATCAGAAGATATTCAACATCTAGTCGATTTAAAGAGCTATGAAAACTGGCTTAATGAGCAATTCAATTTGTCTCCAAATTATCATAGACCTCAGATTAAAACACCTGTTTTCAATCCAGCTGATGACGAACATACCAGACAACTCGGACGCATGGATACCTGGTGGGATATTTCTGTATTTGGTGAAGACCAACTTCGACAACGAGTGGCTTTTGC
>VAPK010562833.1_pt1 | contig 20161 bp, 23 predicted proteins | sample 3395031 | NCBI WGS metagenome assembly VAPK01 (sample SAMN08290443, study PRJNA428436) | hydrothermal vent metagenome | isolation source: Deep-sea hydrothermal vent chimney 1 | place: Pacific Ocean: Juan De Fuca Ridge
GGGACAAAGGGTACAGTGCGGAGTGGCTTTATGAGCTGCTTTTTTGGGAGGGAGTGCAGACTTTTATCCCCTCGAAAAAGAATGTGAAGATTAGAAGGTTTTGGAAAAGGCAGTTCGAGAATTATTCGGACGAGAAATATGGGCAGAGGAGTTTGATTGAGTGCGGTTTTAGTTGCATTAAAAGAAAGTATGGCGGGATGGTTCGGGCGAAGAAGATTCAGGGATTGAGGGTCGAGATTTATTGTAAGGGAATTGCTCACAATATGGGGTTGGTGGGAGATTTTCAACAGAGCCGTTATTACAACAATATTTATAAATAACAATATATTTCAGAATACATGGAAAAAGATAAAAGAGTGATAATTATCGTAGCTATAGCCTTAATTTTGGCAGCAACTGCAATAGCTCTAAATATAATGAGCTCTAAAGAAATTCCGACTTCGCATCCAAGTTCTGAAAGTCAACCAGATGGTGGAATAGTAGGAATAGATATTCAACCTCCTGTAATAGAAGATAAATTAACATCAAACAAAAACCCGCAACAATGAAATCCTCAGAAGTAATAACGTATATATCGATTGCAGTAATAGTAGTATCACTATTTTTTATAGGAACAGAATTAACAGGATTTGACACAACAAATGACACGGGTGTTGTCAACGTGACAATAATAACATCAGCAGCAATAAATTTTACAACAGATTTTTTTGACTTTGGATCAGGCGCAGTATCTCCAGGTCAAATAGCAACACTAAATAGCAATGGAACCGCTACCTACTGGACCGGTACCATAACTCCAGGACAACTGGTATTAGAAAATATTGGGAACACAAATGTAACACTTCAGTTGCAAACTGATAAATCAGCCGCGGTATTTTTAGGGGGGAGTTCAGGACAGGTATTCCAAGCAAAAGTGGCTAATAATACTGCTAATGATGGAGCATGTGTAGGAGCAAATACTTTTGTAAACTATGCTGATATTAATACAACCTTACAGACGGCATGTGGGACATACCTTGGATATGACGATACATCAGATGAGATAACAATCAATTTTTATATGGAAATTCCAAGTGATGCATACGGTGGGAAAACAATAGAAATCAAAGCAGTAGGAACATATACACCATAATTTATAAATTCATATATATTATTTAATTCATGAAGAGGATATTTATTTTATTAACCCTAACAATTATTCTAACTCTTCAGTTAACGCAAGCTGGAGGTGTTGGCATAACGCCAGTCTATTACAAAGAATTCTTCGAACCAGGATTAGTGAAAACATATACATTCCATTCATTTAGTTCAAATCCCGATGAAGGGATAGACCTATATGTAAAAGGGGATCTCTCAAAATATTTCAATTTGTCAACAAAGCATCTCTTAGGTAGTGGAGAATTTACGGTAACGATGAATCTTCCAGAAGAAATAGCAGTGCCAGGAACTCATAAAGTCTACATAGGAGCAAGCGAAGTAAAAAATACAAGCGATGTAATGGTAGGAGGAATCGCCACAATCCAAGGAAGAATAGATATATTAGTCCCATACCCAGGACAATATTCAGAATCAACTTTCAAGATGTCAAATATCAACGAAGGAGAAGAAGCCCCTTACGAACTAGAAATACAAAGTCTTGGAACTGAAGGTATAATAGTCAATTCAAAAATAGAAATCTACAAAGTAAATACTTCAGAAATTTTAGTAACAAAGATAATCCCAGAAAAGCAAATGAAATCAAAAACCACCCTAAATATTATGGGGACACTAGCTACAAAAAAGTTGCCCCCAGGAGAGTATGAAGCTTTTGCAACGGTTGATTGGGGGAAAAAGAAAATTGTTTTGAATCAGACATTTAGAATTGGCGAATTTTTAATAGACATAACAGATTATGATTACCAATTTGAGCAAGGAAAAATAAATCCCTTTAATATAAAAATAGCAAATAAATGGAACACCAAAATAGATAAGGTTTTTGCAACAGTTTCAATAACAGATCAGGGGAGATTTATAACAGATTTCAAGACAGTGTCAGTGGATACAAATCCATGGGAAATTAAAAAAATAACAGGCTACCTTGATGCCACTAATTTAGAACCAAAAAGATACACAGCGAAGATAACTCTTTCTTATGGCGGAGCAACAACATCAAAACTAGTAGCAATATATATTAATCTTCCCCCCCAGAAAGTTTACAAAAAATACATTATACTAGCAATAATAATAGGACTTGTAATAATATCAATTATAATATATTTAATATGGAAAATCAAAAATTTAGAGAAAAACAAAAATGAAAAGAAAAAATAAAATAACAATATTGACCACAATCTTAACAATAGTCCTAGCTGTCTCCTTGTTCCTAATGGTCCCACTTCAAAAAGAAACAATTCCAACAAGATTTATAGCAGGTAAGCATATGGGATTTGATCTTGGACCAGGCAACCTAAACTTCGGAGAAATAGTTCCAGGATATAGCGCCTCTAGAAGCATAATAATAAAAAATAATTTCAATAAACCAACATCAACAACAATAACCTCTTCCGGTGAAATATCAGATTATATAATTGTATCAAAAAACAATTTCGTATTGCAACCAGAAGAATCAAAAAATATAACCTTCTCATGCTTCCCAAAAAAGGGAATAGAATTAAGGGAATATGCAGGACAAATAATAATCACAACAAAGAAGGCTTAATTTTTTTTCACATTTCCAAATCAACCACCCAATTAAAATAATAATGGTTCAAGGAATAATCCTAAAGCCGAAACTGTGTGGAGTACTAAAATTACTAGTAAAAGTTTTAACCAAAGAAGATAATTTTCCAAGAACCAATCCAATATATTCAGCTTTCTTCTCAATCATACTAAAATTAATGTTAGAACAATCAATCCTATTATCAATATTTTTCAAAAAATTTTCAATATATTTTCCTTTTCTAATTAAAAATCGTATCATTTAAATTGATCTTATAACTAACTTCCTTGACGCTCTCGTATATTCTACTATACAATACAGGCCTTTTTTCGATACCAAGTTCAATATCAAAGTTATTATCTCTCTCCATTACATTCCCTCTGTTTCCATTAAAATAATGAATTCCCACAACCTCTTTTAATTGAAAAATAATAGTATTATATTTACTTGTATCAACTCTCAATCTATAATACCCAGAATAATAAGCTGTCCTTTCTCATTTTTATCTACACTTTTATTTTTGCTTTTTAATAACCATACTAAATAAAAACTAAATATATAAAATTATCTCAGAATCTATACGCCCTCAGAAACAACTTCTCCAACCTTAATACTTTCTTTATTGGACTTACTCTCAACGTCATCCTTAGTTTCTTCATCGGCCTTTTCAGCCAAAGCTCTCATTTTCTCTTCAATAGCAGATTCTCCAGTTTTCAATTCTCTTTCTTTCTTTTCTCTAGCAATTTTCTTTTTCCTAGGTTCTTCTAATATTAATTTTTCTCCAACAAAATCTTCTAAGCTAGGAACTTCCTTATCAATACCATGCTCCTTCATATATTCTCTAGCTAATAACCAAAAGAATAATCCCATAGATTTATTAGATTTATTATTTCCAATTATAACAACATCACAATCTGCAGTATGATTATTAGTATCACAAATAGCACTAACAGGAATTCTAATATTTTTAGCATCAGCCAAAGCGTTCTTATCGAGCCAAGGGTCACAAATCAAAATCATCTTAGTTTCAATAAAATCATCTAAAACAGTATTAGTTAAAACACCTGAAGGATATTTTTTAGTATAAGTTCTAACTCCAGTTAATTCAGCAAACATTTTAGCCCCCCTCCATCCAGCCTCTCTTTTACAAACCAATGTCCAATCTTCAGGTTTAAATTTTTTAATAAATTCAATACCTTCAGCCAACTTTTTATCAACTAATAATGTATTTAGAATAGCCAATCCATCAAGCCTCCTTCTGTAAACATATTTTTTCATAGTCGGAGTAATAACCTTAGTTCCTAAATAAGCAGCTGTCTTAATATAATCTTCAAGAGAAGTCAAGATGGTCTGATCCTCTTTCTTTTCTTCTTTGCTATCAACTACAACAACATTTTCCTTCGTAATTTTTTCTTCTTTTGCCATTATTTTATAATTCCGCTCAGGGGTTAATGCTACTACTCACTTTCATGAGCCCCGCACCTAATACGATAAATAAAGAGAGAAAATTTAGTTTATAAGTTTACCGCTTGTTTATTTTTTTACATTAAATTTCAAGATGGCATGCTCTATTATCTTCCTTCGGGATATTTCTCTCTATATTTCTCTACAGATAATCTGTGTGGATTGTAAATTTCAACAAATCTCTTAGCAATATCAAAAGCTTCTCTGTGACACTTTACAAACTCGGATTTTAAAAAATTATCATCCTTGTCATAATCGCGGCTAACTTTTGGAATAAGTAAGCATCCATTTCTTCTTATGGTATTCTTAACACATTTCTCTACCCTATAATCACGATGCCATTTGCCGAAAGTCATAATCTAAATAACTAATTCAACTACTTAAATATTTAGTTCTTCGGCTATTCTCTAAGAAAGAGACTTCTCAATATCCATAACCCGCTTCAACTTAACCAACCTCTCCTTCCCATGAATTCCCGCCTTAATAAACTGCCCTCCAAATCCAACACAATAGTCCGCCAAAATATTATCCATTGTCTCTCCACTTCGATGTGAAAAAACCATAACAATTTTATTTTTCTTGCAGTACTCAACAACCTGTTTCACTTCTAAAATAGATCCAATCTGATTAGGCTTAATAATCAAAGAATTAATCGATTTACCCCTAACCGCTCTTTGAACCCTTTCTAGATTGGTTGTAGTTAAATCATCTCCGACGATTAAACTTTTCTTCCTGTTTTTCTTAACATTGTTAAATAAAGATTTAAAACCACCAAAATCATCTTCAGCCATCGGATCTTCAATATAGAATAAACCGAACTTTCGAACTAATTTACCGATGTAATCAATTTGATCCACCTTGTCACGAATAAGCTCTTTATTTTTATATTCATAATGACCTTTTTTGTAAAAACTAGAGGTAGCAACATCCATCCCGAATCTTAATCCATATCGCTTAGAAACTCTTTTCATAATTTCCAAAACATCCTCATTGTTGAGCGATGTCCTCCATGCACCCTCATCATTTCTCTTGATTATCCAACTCCTTTCTTTCCCCTTTAATAGAGTATGAGCATACTCATATGCTCTAATATTTTTAGTGACCGCTCTTCCAAATTTCTTTTCTTTTCCAATTAGCAAAAACTCTTGGAAGTCTGGCCTCTTTCCTTTTATTTTCTTTGAATGTAATCCTCCCCCAATACAGTTCCCAACTGGCATAGGCATTTTGGGCTTAAGTCCGTGATTTACATCGTCATTGATAAATTTCCAAAGTTCTTTCCCACAATCCGCCGCCGCCGCCTTTAAGAAAGCTCCTTCTAAAATATACCATCCATTTCCACCAAATTTACCAAATCTCGCTTCGAATTTTCGTATTAAATCATTTAATGCGTTTAGATCATCAACTTTTTTTATAATAAAATTTCGACCTAATAATTTTTTGCAAAATGCATTCAATATTTTCATGCTATAATCAATCCCCTTAGAACTCCAACACATAACTTCACTTTTTCCAGTAGACTTTCCCGATGGTGCCGAACACTTAAATGTTCCCTCATAAGTTTTTAAATTAATTTCAATAGTTCTTCTTCCACGAGAATTCTTTACAAACTGAGGTACCACACTCTTAATGAACATAATACATGAAGTGGGAAGGGTATTATAAACTTTTCTCAAATATTGTATATTAATTATATAATTATTACACTGCTATCGTATCATAAATAAATATAAATATTAAACAATTGTTAAATAATTATTCTAACTCAGCCTTAGCCTTATCCTCTTCGCTAACATGACTGTCATTACCATCACTAGAATCATCAGCATTCATGCTCCCACTCTTGGAAATCTCAGCCACCATCTCATTTTCCTTGGCAATCTTTTCTGCATCAGAAGCAACCTCATCGTCAACTCTAATGTTTTCAATAGCTTCCTCATTTTTTTTAGGCATAGGTTTATCTACAGATATAGGCAAAACGCCAGAATCTAATTCCCTTTCTGCAATTTTCAAAGGATCAAAATTCATAGCGTCTAATTCTTTTTCATCAACATCAATTAACAAAGGAGCATCCATAGAAATTTGTAGTCCCCGAGCTCCAATAATTCTAGCCCTTTCGTATTTTGAAAATTCTTGTGTTGCCATATTATCCGAAAACATGCTCCTTAATGTTAGGAAACATTTCTACCCATTTAGATTCAGCTAACTTTAAAATAGTTTCCATATCATCACTTGATATAGTTCCAGATAAGCCCTTTTGCATAGCAGTAATCCTAGCCTTTCCGTCATTATCCCCAATAGCAATAGTGAGTCTAAATTTGGAAATAGCTTCCTCATCTTTGCCGACATCAGCAACAATAGCATTTCCAATCTTATGAAAAGTCATACTAAAAGATAAAACTTCTTTGTTTAGAGGGATAACTTCTGTCTCGCTATATCCATCAATCTTATCTTCTTTTTCGTTATAAATAGGCATCCTAGCCCTACCTAAAGCAATTAAGGCAGCTAATCCAGCAACGTCTAAGATATTACCATCATCATTAACTGCAAAAATATCAACAAATACTTGGTAAACCTTTTCTCCTTCCTTAATACATAATTTCTTCATATCAATAAATCCAGATTCTCTAATTCCTCTATCAATTACTCGAGCTAACTCTATAGAATTAATTCCAGGTCTACCGATGTCAAATTGTTGCGAAGCCATAGGATGCAATTCTGCACTAGTCATAAATGTCCCTTGATCTGGAGAATCGGGATAAGGAACAGCCAAAGCCAAATGAACGCCAGCCAAAACTTCAGTCTTTCCAAATTTAACACGAACAGCACTAGATGAATTCTTACTAACCCCAGTTTCAACACTAAGTTCTCTATATTCTTCACTCGTTCTACCATCAAGCCTCTTGCCCTTATTTAAGTAAGATTCAATTTTTTCCTTCTGTAGATTGGGCATAATAAACTTACTCATCGGAATCCCCCGCATTTTTTAATGCATCCATCTGAACCTTTAAAATATTATCGCAAGCTTTCTTTCCTAGCTCAATAACTTCCTTAAACTCATCAATAGAAATTTTACCATCTAATTGCAGAAGAGCAACTTCCTTAGTCCTAGAAGTCAAAACAATAGGAATGTCAGTAGAGCCTTCACCTTCATGAAAAAGAGAATCTTCAAACTTGTCTAAATCTACAACTAAAGTCTTATCAATTTTACCAACACCGATAGCAGAAACCATTTCCCTCATTGGAATCCCGGCGTGAGCCAGAGCCAGAGCCGCAGCATTAATACCAGCAACTCTAGTGCCAGCATCAGCTTGTGGAATTTGAATAAAAACATCAACAACAGTATTTGGAAAACCACTTAAATCAACAACAGAACTCAATGCCCATTCAGTAACCTTACCAATTTCTTCAGCCCTTCTATTTGGCCCAGGTCTAATTCTATCCTCAACAGAAAAAGGCATCATGCCGTAAGAAACTCTCAAAATACCAGTCTGGGGATTTTGCATATGTTGTGGGTGTAGAGTTCTAGGTCCCCTAACAACAGCAATAGCCTTAGTTTTACCAGTCTCAAAACTAGCACTACCGTCCGCAGATGGAACAATTCCAACCTTAGCTTTCATAGGACGAACATCCGTAAATGCTCTTCCGTCTTCTCTCTTAGTATAAATTCCAGTTACCATTATTCTTTATCCGTGTCCTCCGCAACAACATCAGGACCAGCAGAATCATTCATTGGGGACACTTCATCAGTACTCAAACCCATTTCATTAATCATCTTCTCAACCTTTTCGGTTAATCCAACAGTAATAGCATGTTCTCCAATAAACTCAACAATCTTCCTAGCTGTAACTTCATCATCAGTATTTTTACCAGAAATCCAAACCTTTCCGTTCTGTCCAACAGTCACATCACAACCAGTTGCGCCCCTAATCATCTTAACCATACTGCCTTCTCGTCCAATAACTCTAGGAACTTGGTTGGATCCAATAGAGATAATCATACCACCCTCAACCTTGCCATATCCTCTCATCTTCATAGAAACATCAACACCCCTTGACTTAACCTCCCAAACTTTAACAATAACAGATTCACCAAAATCTAAAAATTCTTGCATTTCATTCTTGTTGATATATCGAGGGACTTCGGACACAGGCAAAAACGCGTTTTGTGCTCCACCAAAATTAATTAACCATCCATTAAAAGTAATATCAACAATAGTCCCAATAATAGTATTTCCCTTTTTAGGGTAATAAGCCCCACTTACAGGAACAACTCTAATATGTTTCTCAAAAATATTTACAATTCCATATCGATTAGCAACAACATCAGAACCATCGCGATAAGCTCCATCCCCAGGTAAAAATTCATTCCCAGAAGCAACAGTTTCTCCCGGTATAACAATTTGTCTTTCTTTTGCCATTATTTTTTTCTTTATATTGGTACTCTTCGAGTGCCATTTTATTTTTCATTCGAGATAATAGATAATTCGTTCTTAATGCCCATTGACATCTAATTTTTTCTCGTATGATTAATTCTATAAAATTTGGTTTATAAAGTTTTCTACTTAGATCCTTCAAAATGAGAATCAATAATCCTTAATAAATCAGAATTTCTAACTTCTATTTTAGCATAACATTTTTCAGAGTCAGGCAAAGTAAAACTGGCAAATTCTGCACATCTATCAAACACAGAAGAAGAACCTTTGTCAATCGTGAATTTGCCAAGTTCACCCATATAGGCATGTAACTCATATGCGTTTGCCTGTAAAACAGGTTCTAAGCTATTGAATTCGTCCTGATTAACTTCGTAAATAGTGGTTTTTTTCATAATCCAAAATAGCCACTGTGCTTTAAAACAATTTGTATTTTAAACTATCTACTTCAACTCTTCTGACATAACACTCCCCGCTGTAGCCCCATTCACTCTATCATAAAAATCCATAACTAAACCACTAGGTATCTCAACTAAAACCTCTAAATCCCCATTATTCTTCCAGTCTTCCCTAATCATAAACTCCTTCACAATCCCATAAGCCTTTCCAGAATGAAGAGCTGGAATTAATAACTTAATCTTCTTCCTTTCAACCTTTACAGCTAATACTTTTGATAATTGATCCAAAATTTCCTCAACTTGCATCTCGACAGGCTTATTCTTAACATTAACATGCCCTTCTTTCAATGCCCTCATAATTCTATCAGGAGTATAAGGTCGACCCTCGGGACTAACTGCATTACGAACTAAAAAATCTACAACCTGCTTATATTTTTTATCCTGTTCTCCTTTCATGGATTCCGCAGTCCGAACGACTTCACCTCCCTTAATAATCTTTTCAGCAATCTCTATAAAATTCCCTGCCCCAAAACTAATTTCCAAATCATTCATAGAGGCTCTCTCTCCACTCTTTAAATTATGAAAAACAGCATCTCCCAAAACAGCCATATTAATATTGGCTCCAGCTTCTCCTTTTCTAACTTTCATAGCCTCATCCAAGTCAACTAAAATCTCATAATGATTTCCACCCTTCTTAATCCGTGCAGTAGTATTTGCCATATAAAATGTAAGTATTTAATATTTAAATAATTATCCTAATAATAGTTTAAAATTAAACATATGAATAGTATTTTTCATTACTAAACTTAACCCAAAATATTTTCCCTACTCATTTTCAAAATCTTCCCCTTCTCCAAAACTCCAGCATCAAATCTTTTAATATCAAAATCTTCCCCCTGAACTTCCTTAAAAATATCAAGCGCCAACCTTAAACCTTCACTAGAGCTCAATCCTTCCTTGTATTTTTCCCGCAAAATTCTCCGAAACTTATCATCATTTTCTCCAATAGCATTAGCCTTATATTTCAAATAATTACCAGTGATATCAGTAGTATATAATTGTGCTTCACCATTAATTCCAGCAAACATCATCGAAACACCAAAAGGACGCGCCCCTCCATATTGTGTAAATTGCTGTTTAACATCCGCAATATCTCGAACAATAGATTCAGTACTAGGTTCAGAGTCATAAGTAATTCTATGCTGTTGTGCTAATACACGGGCCTTATCAATTAAAACACGAGCATCACTACTAATACCAGCAGAAACACAAATAATGTGGTCATCAATTTCATTAATTTTATTCGCAGATTCTTCAATAACCAAGCTATCTCTTTTCCTGCGATCACTTACAATAACAACAGAGTCAGAGCAAACAATCCCAATAGATGCAGAACCTAGACGAATAGTCTTTTCTGCATACTCAACTTGTAAAATATGTCCATCTGGTGCAAACATAGTAGCCGCCCGATCATAACCCATTTGCTGGTGCTGAATATCTTCCATTAACTAACTCAACTAACTCAATTTTTAAGCCTTTCCCTTCCAAAAAAATCCATTTAATTCTCGTATTAAAAATTCACAAAAAATTATGGCATTTTGCTCTTGCCAAAATATATATCTTCCTGTAGAAATAAATAACCAAGCCCCAGCGAAGCTGAATTTTTTAAACTGCAAAGTAGTTGAGCTTTCCTATGAAGTTAATTTTTCCAGCAAAGCTGAGTTCATCTAGAAGACCTAAGTCCTCGAAGTGTCCCAGAAACTCTCTCAATTCGAATTCCAGCCAAAGCCAAAGCAGCCCGAACTTCATCAAGCGACTTTACTAAGCAACTCCCAACTAACATTCCAGGAAAATCTTTTATAACAACTTTCATATATGCACTCTTAGAAAAACCCAAAATACCAACATAATCTAGAATAGCATCTTCAACTTTTTCATTGCTAGCTTTAACCAAAAAATATCTTCTCTTATCTCGAGCCGACGGTCTTAGCTTCAGTTTTTTAATTTTTACCATTTTTTAATTTTTACCTACCTTGATCCCTAGAGTGCCATAATAATCATTTTTTCTTTTTCTTCTTAATATTCCTATCCTTAAATTTCTTTGCATATAAAAACAAAACAATTAAAATAACAATCAACAATCCAACCCAAACATCATCATTCTTTTTTTCAATAACTTCAACAACCCCTTCTCTGGTCTTATTCTCGGTAATATGAAAAATAGTTTTATCCTTTTTAGGAATATCTTCAAAAATTCTCATAATACTAAAGTTAGCACGTCTGTAATTGATATTATTTAGTCTAACATATAAATCATAATAATCAGGGGAACTTAAATTAAACTTCATCTCTTCTCCAATAGAAAGATTAACAACAATGGGGTCGCTTCTCAAAGTAACCTCGGCGAAGTCTTTTCCAACTTTAGAAACAGAAAGTTCATGTGAACCACTAGCTAAAATAAATTTAACCTTATCTTTTTTGGTCATAATTTTATTTACACCTTTTCTTAAATCATCATCTTTTATAGAATGAATTACAAAACCCCCTCCACCCCCTCCACCCCCTCCACCGCTAGAGATAGGAAGGACGTTAGTAATAAAGTTTCCAGAATCATTTATACAGTTAGAACCCTCATCACAAGATGTAATAATGTAATTGTAGTCACTAGAAGCACTAAGTGAGGAAACTAAAATAGAATGACTTGTGGCAAAATTACTTGAATTACTCCACGAGCCACCACTGACCCAAACAGAAGAATTAGAAGATTCATTTGTCGTCCAATAGATTATAGCAGATGTTGTGGTTTTACTCACCCCAACTCCCGAAATTACAGGAGCTGTTGCATCATACCGAATAGAAAAATTCGTACCATAACCCACGTTTGAATTATTATTTAAAGCAACACATTCCCATATATAACTACCCTCAGCCAAAAACGTATAGTTAAAATTCGTAGAATTTTCAATTCCTGAAATATTCAAGGACTGATTATTTATTAAAAAACCAGAAGAATTCCAAAAATTAAAACTCATGTTTATCAAACTATAAGAGCTATCACTTTGAGCACTACAGCTAAAATTAGTCTCATTAATATTAGTCACACTTCCGTTTGCAGGAGAATCCAAAATAACATTAACACCACCAACGGTTAAACTAAAATTACTAACAGCTTCTCCGGAATTCCCCCTTAAATCCATAACCTCACAATTCCACACATAATCACCTTCACCCATATTCTCTAAATCAAAACTAGTATTATTTTCAGTTCCAGTTAAATTCCTAGTTTCATTATAATAAAGTGTACTAGAATTCCAAATTCTAAAAGTCACATTCACTAATTGCCAATCCGTCGCATTACAAACAAAACTCTGATTTGAGCTCAGGTTGACATGATTATTAACTGGAGATACGAGTGTCACATTTGGTGCATCCATATCTAAAGAAAGAAGGGCAGAATAAACATCTATACGAGAGAAGTTGTATCCGCTCCCTAAACTGTCATCTAAAACTACACCAGTATCATTAAGAATATCTTCAATCTCGTTTGGAGTCTTAATTTGACCACTCGCATCAAGGTATTGATCCATTAAGGCGATAGCCCCAGCAATATGCGGTGCTGACATTGAAGTTCCGCTCATTGAACCAAAACCCCCACCAATTATAGAAGATATTATATTAATTCCAGGAGCCATAAGTTCCAAAAGAGCTCCCCTCATATAATAAATATTGTCAACATCGTCCACGGCTCCAGCAATAATCGCACTTTCGACACAAGCAGGGGCAGAGACCCCATCGGTACATGTTTGATTTCCTACATTGCAATTTCCCGCAGAAACCACAACTGAAATATTATGAGCAACTGCATTATTAATAAAACTCGCAAAGTAATTATCATTACAATAAGTGCTATGTGTACTATTGTCACCCAGACTCATACTAATAACACTAATATTAAACTTAGAAGCATTATTTACACACCAGTCAATTCCTGCCACAATATCAGAACCCTTTCCGTTTCCAGTGCTATCCATTGCCTTAATAGCAATAATTTTAACACCTGGAGCTACACCCCTGTAAGTCAAATTCCTAGATGCAATAATGCCAGAAACATGAGTTCCATGACCATTATCATCCATAGGATCATCGTCCCCATTTACAAAATCATATCCTCCAATAACGGTGCAATTAGAAGAAACATTATTATAACCATAACAATTTCCAAAAGCAGCATGACTATAATTTACCCCAGTATCAATTACACAAACAGTCTGACTTTTCCCAGTTATATTAGTACTATTATAATTTAAATTCCAAACATCATTCGCATTTATAAGAGGAACACTAACATCTAAATTAACATTATATATTTTATCAACAAAAACCTTTTTAGAGGAATCCAATTCCAATTTTTTGAGTTCATCGCTCGTAACATTTACTGAAAAACCATTGACACTAGAATATCTATGATTAATCCTATCTTTAGGAATTTCTATATTAGAATTTACCATCATATTTCCAAAATTACTGACCATATTATTTTTATTCAAAACAATTACTCTAACACCATAATCAACTCTTGCTCCACTAACAAATCCAATCATCATAAATCCAAAAATTAGAATTATTACCAATCGAGAATAAGTCTCATAGTAATCTTTGTCCCCTGTCATCTAACCTTTATCCTCCGGGTTACTCCAAACAACTTCACATTTCCCATCGACAACTTCACAATGCCCCGCTCCACAATCCATCGCACCAGATTCACAGCTCATGGTACAAAATGTATCATTACAACTAGGAGCTTCACTTTCCCAAACACATTTGTCAGCATGGCAACAACTAGAAGGAATACATTTCATACCTTCATTTACATTTAATTTATTAACAAACCAAAAGAAACCAACAACTAGCAGTATACCAATAACAATCACTTCTAATATTAATCCTCTCTTATTCATATAAATTAAAGTATCACCCTCATTAAAAACATTACTTTTTTAGATAAGCACCAACCTTTAAAAATAACATTAGTCTGATTAAATCAAGATGGTGAAAATACATACAGTAGGCGGATTCTCAGAGGTCGGAAAAAATATGGTAGTTGTAGAACTAGAAGAAGATGCATTTGTGTTCGATCAGGGATTTTTTCTTCCAGCAATAGTATCAATGCAAGAACGAGACAAAGTTTTAACAGAACGAAGATTAAAAAATATTAAAGCAATTCCAGATGATTCGGCAATCAAAAAAATACAACACAAAGTTAGAGCACAATTTATTTCTCACGCACATCTAGACCACGTAGGAGGAGTTCCTTTTATGTCCGACAAATACAACGCCCCAATCTACGGAACACCATTTACAATTCAAGTATTAGAATCATTATTAGTCGACAACGACATCGTACTAAAAAATAAAAAATTCTCAATAAAACCAAATACAACATTTTATGTCAATGGCAAAAATCAGAAATACAAAATAGATTTTATTAACATAACTCATTCAACCGCGCAATGCCTAATGATAGCACTCCATACTCCAAAAGGTGCGATAATATACGCACCAGATTTCAAGCTAGATGACACTCCTGTTTTTGGATTAAAATCAAATTTCAAAAGATTAAGAGAAATTTCAAAAGAAGGAGTGTTGGCATTTATCTGTGACGCCCTTTACTCTGCGCACGATGGGAAAACACCTTCCGAAAACATAGCACGAGAATTATTAAAAGAAACTCTTACGACAATCCAAAATAGAAACGCGGGAATGATTGTAACAACATTTTCATCTCACATAGCTAGATTGAAGTCAATTGTAGAATTTGGTAAAAAGTTAAATCGTGAAGTAGTTTTTTTAGGAAGAAGTTTAGATAAATATTCAACAGCAGCAAAAAATGCAGGCATTGCACCATTTCTCAATACTGTTAGAATAGCAAAATATCGAAGACAAGTAGAGAAAACTTTGAAGCAAATTGAAAGGAAAAGAAAGGATTATTTAGTAGTTTGCACAGGCCACCAAGGAGAACCTGGCGCGATTCTAGAAAGACTTTCCCGTCACCAACTTCCATTTAAATTAAATCGAGATGATAACATTGTATTTTCCTCTAGCGTAATTCCAACTCCAGTAAATCAGGAACAGTTTGCAAAAATGGAGGCACGTCTAAAAAAATCTAAGCCAAGAATTTTTAGGGATGTTCATGTTTCAGGTCATCCAAGAAAAGAAGATCTAAGAGATATTATGCAAATAGTAAACCCTCAACACGTAATTCCAGCCCATGCTGGACTTGAAAAAACAAGACCAATGGCGGATCTAGTAGAAGGAATGGGTTATAAATTAGGAAAACAATGTCACCTTATGGAAGATGGAGGCATTCTGAAATTGTAGCACCTCCATCAATATCAAAAGGAATATCGGGAGGAATAAAAAATGCATTAGAAAGAGGAGAGCCTTTATCGAAGGTAAAGCAGTCTTTTGTCAATGCAGGATATACTCCACAAGAAGTTCAGGCTGCAACCCAAATAATAAGAAAAAGTTCATCTGGGATAATAAAGCCACTAAACTCTCCAAATCAAGCATCTCCTCAATCAACTCCACTTCAATCAACGCCAACACAAATAAAGAAGCCTAGTCAAGGTACATCAAAAAAAACAATTATAATTCTGGTTATAGTGGGGGTTGTTATTCTGGCTGTAGCATTGTTTTTAGGCCTATTTTGGAATAAAATATTTTAATGGAAATATATCAACCAGCAGAAGATTCAATGATGTTTGCAGAATTTCTAAAAAAACACCTAGAGTCTAATAAAATAAATTCATATTTAGATATGGGAACAGGTTCTGGAATATTGGCAAAAACTGTCCTTAAGTTTCTCTCTTCAAGAAATATCACGGCAGTAGATATAAATCCAGATGCAATAAAAGTTTTGCAAAAAGAAGAATTCTCATCTATCCAATCCAATCTTTTTGAAAATATAAATAAAAAATTTGACATAATAACATTCAATGCCCCATATCTGCCCCTAGATTTGCGAGAACCAAAATCTTCCCAATTAGCAACGACTGGAGGTAAATGTGGAGATGAAATATCGTTAAAATTTCTGAAGGAAGCAAAAAAATATCTTAATAAAAATGGAAAAATCTTTCTCCTAATATCATCCCTAACACCAACAGAAAATATCAAAAAGTTATGGGAACATAAAATAGTCTCGAAAAAAAAGATATTTATGGAAGAGTTATTAATATTGGAATTTAGATAATTAAAAATATAAAAAATTATAAAATCAATTCATATTATCCTATCTATCATTAATATCCACGCTAAGAAACGTATATATTAATTTTAGAGAAGATAGAATTAAAGCAATTATTTATATATTTGGAGCCAACACAGAGAATCCCAAATTCTTTAGTTTAGATTTTCTTCATAGCGATAAAAGGAGTCTCAGATTTTATGAAACTTCAGGATTGCAGATTAGAGACATCGAAGTGTTCAAGGAAAATTTAGACAGAATTAGTGAGAGAGGTTGCGATATGGTTTTTGCTGAAAAACTCCAAAGGAGTTGACCCCTCAATTCAAAAATATTCCAAGTCAAAAAATTCAAAAGGAGAAGGATTTTTAATTTTCAGCCTCTAACAAAAAAAGACAGCGAATATTTATTAAGTGATATCTCTTGAAAAATACCAACCGAAGAGTTTCAATTTCAGAATCCAAAATTTTCCAAAACAAAATCCGTGAGAATTCGTGTTTATCCACGTGCTAATTTTGAATACCCAAACCCCAACAATCTTTAAATACAAACCCAAACTTTCACAACCATGCAATCTAAAACAACAAAATTCGCTCATCTGGCAGACTGTCATCTAGGAGGATGGAGACAAGAAGAACTCCAAAAACTTAATTTCCAATCCTTTCAAAAAGCAATAGAAATAATAATTCAGCAGAACTTAGATTTTGTTCTAATCTCAGGTGACCTCTTTGATTCAGCATATCCCCCGATTGAAATCCTAAAAGAATCATTCGCAGAATTTAAAAAACTTCATGATGCAAAAATCATTGTATACTTAATAGCAGGCTCACATGATTTCTCGGCTTCAGGTAAAACATTCTTAGACGTATTAGAAAAAGCTGGCTTCTGCAAAAATGTAGAAGATTCTGAAATTCAAGAAGATGGAAGGATAAAACTTACTCCCACATTCCATGAAGAAATAGCAATTTATGGATATCCAGGAAAAAAATCAGGGATGGAAGTAGCTGACCTATCTAAAGTTTATCTCCAAGGAATGCATCCCTTTACAATATTTATGCTTCATACAACAATAAAAGATGTGGCAGGAACTTTGCCTATAGATTCACTAGTAAAAGAATCGCTTCCACTCGCAAATTATTATGCCATGGGACACATACATAAAAGATTTGAAAGCCAAATCTCAAATTCAAAATATGTATATCCGGGACCAACATATCCAAATAATTTTCAAGAACTTTCCGATCTTCAGCATGGGAGTTTTCAAATGGTGGAAACTGACGGTGCGAATATAATACATAAAAATATACAACTTCCATTAAAAGAAGTTATAACAGTAACATTGGATATTTCAAATGGATTAACTGCTACGCAGGAAATAATCTCACAGTTAGATAAGTTAAATTTGAAAGATAAAATAGTGTTGCTGAAACTGCAAGGAACACTGATTCAAGGAAAAACTGGAGACATTAGATTTTCAGAAGTTGAAGATTTTATAAAAAAGAAAGGAGCATTTATCCAACTTAGAAATATATCTTCAATAAAAATTCAAGCAACCGAATTCCAAATCGAATCAACTTCAGAAGACAATATAGAGAAAATTGAAAGTCAAATACTTGGAGAATATTCTAAACAAAATCCAGCAGATTTTAATAAGTATTTACCTCAATTGATGTCAACTCTGTCTATGGAAAAAAATGAGGATGAAAAATCCACAATTTATGAAAATAGGCTTCTAGCTGAACTAAAAAATATATTGGGGCTGGATGAAGTTATATGATATTCAAATCTTTAAAATTAGAAAATATAAGGAGCTATGAAAGTTTAACAATAGAATTTCCAAAGGGCTCAGTTCTCTTGACTGGAGATATAGGTTCAGGAAAAACTTCAATTCTTCTGGGGCTTCAGTTCGCACTATTTGGATTACAGCCAGGACAGAAAGGGTCGTCTATATTAAGACAAGGTGAAGATAGTGCTTATGTCTATTTAGAATTAGAAATAGATGGAGAACTAATAATATTAGAAAGAACGATAAAAAAAGCGAAATCAGGTTCTATAACTCAAGATTCAAATGCTATAACAATCAACGCATCAAAAGAAGAGCTCTCAACTTCAGAAATGAAGAACAGAGTAATTAATCTATTAAATTATCCAAAGGAATTCGTGAAAAAATCAAATCTTTTATATAAATTCACTGTATACACTCCTCAAGAGGAAATGAAATCCATCGTTCAAGAAAGACCAGAAATAAGGCTCGATACCCTGCGCCACATTTTTGGAATAGACAGATATAAGAGAATAAAAGAGAATACTCAAATACTTTTTCAAAGAATAAAAGAGCAGGTGAAAGTAAAGGAAATCCTGGCATCAGAATTAAATTTAATAAAAGAAAAGCTTAATATAGAAAACGAAAAAAAAATAATATTAACAAGAGAAACAAATAATCTAAATATAGAATATCAAAATTTAATACTATCAAAACAAAATTCTGAAGATAAATTAATTTCATTACAAAAACTTCTAGATGATAAAAGGGGATTAGAGTCTGAATTAGGAAATCTTCAAATTTTAGTACAAGGTAAAAAAGATCTAGAATCAAGAATGAAAAAGGACATAGTGCTAATGCAAAAACAAGTTCAAGAAAAGTATTTTTTTGCTCAAGAAAGATTAGACTCAGTATCTGAACTTCTAGATAAACACAAGATAGCGTTAGAAGAAAAAAATACCACATTTACAAATCTTGTAGCACAGATTTCTGTACTAGATTCCAAAAAAGAAAGACCCCTAGAATTAAAGAATAAAATAGTCTCATTGGAAAATTGTCCGACTTGTTTGCAAAAGGTAGGACGAGATCATAAGAGCAGAATAGAAAAACAGACTCAATACGATATAGAAGAAATAAATAGAGAATTAGAGCAAAAGATACAACAGAAACAAACCCTAATTAATGAGGTAGAAATAGAAAAAGAACTAATTAGTGGATATGAATCAGATAAGGCAAACCTCCAGCAAGATAAAATAAAATTTGAGCATCAAAGAACAATTCAAACCAAAATAAAATCCGATGCATTTATCTTAGACAGAACATCAAACGAGATTAAAAAACTAGAATTACAAATTCAGCAAATTCAATCTAAGATAGAAATGTTTTCAAAACTACAAGAAGAATTTAATCAAGCAAAAAAAGAATTTCAAGAGATAAATGAGATAACTAGAACTAAAGAAATAATGATTGCGACAAAAACAAAAGAATTAGAGTTGTTAAAAATAAAGTTACAAGAATTAGCTACAGAAGTCATTGCGAAAGAAAAAATAAGAGAAGAAGTGAATTATCTCAGAAGCCTTCAAGATTGGATACAGGAAAAGTTCATATCAATGATAAATCTTACAGAGAAAAATGTTATGGCAAAGCTACGAAGCGAGTTTTCTCAAATATTCTCCGAATGGTTCTTGTCTCTAGTCTCCGATTCATTATCAGTTAGACTAGATGAGGATTTTACTCCAATAATAACAAATCAAGATTATGAAATAGACTACGACTTTCTTTCGGGTGGAGAAAGAACTGCAACGGCTTTAGCATATCGACTAGCCCTAAATCAAGTCCTAAACTCAATCCTTTCTCAAATTAAAACAAAAGATATTCTAATTTTAGACGAGCCAACCGATGGATTTGCAACAGAACAGGTAGAAAAAATGAGAGATATATTCGGGCAACTAAAAGCTGAGCAGATGATATTAGTTTCCCACGAAGAGAAGATAGAAAGTTTTGTGGATCATGTAATTAAGATACAAAAAGACGGGACTTCAAAGGTAGTATCCAATAGTTAATTTTAACTCACCAGAGATACCTACAGGGTAAAAACCTTGGTTTTTAAGAGCCTCCAAAACACTAAGCTCACCAGAGATACCTACAGGGTAAAAACCTTGGTTTTTAA
>VAPK010167027.1_pt1 | contig 20145 bp, 19 predicted proteins | sample 3395031 | NCBI WGS metagenome assembly VAPK01 (sample SAMN08290443, study PRJNA428436) | hydrothermal vent metagenome | isolation source: Deep-sea hydrothermal vent chimney 1 | place: Pacific Ocean: Juan De Fuca Ridge
ATGCTTTCTGATATTGTCGATATTACAATCGAGAATGCCTCGGTAGTGACGTTAAATTATACGTTACAATTTGTGGACCTTGAAAAGCGTAAGGGTGTTCTAAAAAATATATATTCCGGTTTGTTAACAGGTGGGGTATTGGTGCTCTCAGAGAAAATCAGTTTTGAAAATAACCAGGAAGAAAAATTTCAAATGGATCTGCATGATAATTTTAAAAGGCTTAATGGGTATTCTGACCTGGAAATAAGTCAAAAAAGAACGGCGTTGGAAAATGTGCTTGTACCGGAAACTTTGGCGAAGCACATTGATCGGTTGACTGCGGTGGGGTTTAGACAGGTTTATGTGTGGTTTCAAACTTTTAATTTCGTTTCTATAGTTGCTGTCAAATGATTGATTACGACCCTTTGTATCAGGCAATGGCTAAAACAAAATTAAAAAATTGGGTGGATGATTTACATAAAAATATACATGCTGTGATATTTAAGTCGGCGCATGGGGATATGGAGAGTTGGCTGAATCTGTTGAGTCGCCTTCCCAAGGTGATTCCATCCTCTGTTGATCTGAATTCGAGTTGTATACGTGTTGGTGACAAAAATGATTGCAGTGATGACACGCGCGATGAAATAAATCGTTTATTGCGGAATTTTCATCCTTGGCGCAAGGGGCCCTTTTCTGTTTTTAATATTGATATTGATACTGAATGGCGATCGGATATGAAATGGGATCGTTTTAAAACCAAAATACAACCGCTTAAAGACCGTGTGGTTTTGGATGTCGGTTGCGGCAGTGGATACCATTGTTGGAGAATGTGCGGCGATGATGCTGAACTGGTTATAGGTATCGATCCAACATTGCGATACGTTATGCAGTTTCACACAATACAGCATTATATAAACAATCCGGCAGTGCATGTGTTGCCATTGAATATAGACGATGTGCCTGAGGAATTGAATGCGTTTGATACGGTGTTTTCAATGGGTGTTTTATATCATCGCCGTTCACCGCTTGATCATCTTTATCAGCTTAAGGGCTGTTTGAAACAAGGTGGTGAATTAGTACTTGAAACGCTGGTTATTGAAGGTGAGCAAGGCGAGGTGTTGGTGCCAGAAGGTCGTTATGCAAAAATGCGCAATGTCTGGTTTATTCCGTCCTGCTTAACCCTGGAACGCTGGTTGCTTCGGTGTGGATTTTCGGATGTCAATTTGATAGACGTGAATCAAACTTCTATAGAAGAGCAACGTATAACTGATTGGATGCGATTTGAATCGTTATCGAATTTTCTTGATCCTGAGAATGCTAACTTAACAGCAGAGGGTTACCCTGCGCCGAAACGGGCCATATTTACGGCGAAACTTTAGTTAGTAATAATATTATTATTCTAATAATTTGTTCTAATATTGTATTAAGCTGAAAATATGCCACTATTATTGTGTTGGCCAGCTTCAATAAATAGCTTGCAATAAAGTAATAGATAATTAACGAGGAGGCACTATGTGCCCGGATATTATGAAATATATAACAGGCGATCTATCCGAAGATTCTTCGTCTAATGGTTACTTGCTGAATATGGAAGACTGGTCAGAGGAGATTGCGCTCGCGGCCGCCGAACGTGAGGGCATTACGATGACAGATGCACATTGGGAAATTATTCATTTTTTAAGACAATATTTTGATGAATTTGACTTAACACCCAATATCCGATTATTAGCCAAAGTGCTGAAAAAACAGTTTGGCCCTGAAAAGGGAAGCCAGAAGTATTTATATTCTTTGTTTCCCAAAGGCCCGTCATATCAAGGATGTCTGATTGCCGGGTTACCAATACCTCGTGACTGCATTGATATGCCTGGGTAGCAATTAGAAAGCTACGCCTGTATTGTCTATTGTCTGCTAGCGGATTGAGTATTGTAAGTTGGTTCTTTTTGTGGTGAAAATTTCGGATTTTTTAAATGAAGAGGAGATTGATGTTTTTCTTCATAGAGCTTTTGTGCGTCTTGTAACCATGTGCAGGTTTCGCATTCACAATGTATATCGTCGTGTTCCATTCGGGCAATTTGAGCTTGAATAATCAGTATTGAGAATTCGAGGTCATGCATAAGTTGCTCATGTGTTTTTTTATTTAATTCCTCTACGGTATCATTTCGATATAGCCACTCGCACTCTACACCATCACAACAATCCTGACAGATTTTCTCGCCTTTGTTGTAGAGCAAGTCGTATGGGCACGATTCTATACTGAGAATTTCGCGTAGAAGTGTTTGAGGATACTTAAGTAAGCTTATTATTTTCTGGTTCATTGAATTTCTCCCTTAAAACGAAAGTGTCTCGGTTTTTTTCAACTTTCCTGTTTACAGTGTAGCGACAACATTGCTTGCTTTGAAATTAATTATTTTTTGTTTGAATAATAATACTTATCACGCCATTTTTTTATGGCAATTTATGCTGTTGTGCTATTATGCGATAGTTATTCTTGATTAAATTACTTTGATACTAAAATATATTTTTGGTGCATTTTATGTAAACTATTAGCGATTATTGAGAATAAATGCAATTAAAATATTTTTATAAGTATATTGTAGTACAGGAGAGTGAAATATGGCTTTAACATCTGTTAATCAATTTCTATTGTTGAGTTTGTTTTTAATTGTCACTTTTCCACAGTTTGTATTAGCTGAACATGAAGCGGATCATAGATACACTATTCAGGGTTACGTATTAGATAGCCAAAAACGAGGGATTGCAAACAGTAGAGTAAAAGCAATGTTAGATGGAAAGCTGATTGCACAAAAAACGACAGACAGTAGCGGATTTTATCAAGCTCAATTGCATCTACATGACCCGGATTATGGCAAGGAACTAGAAATAGTTACCGAGCAGGGTAAAGGGATAGTGAAAATTGATTTTATACTTGGGGATAAAGAAACCGAACGTTTTCATCATATAAATTTCATTGATGGGCAGCTTGCTGAAGGTGAAATATCGACTTTGGAATTTCCGCAATGGATCTATTTTGCTGGAGCGGGTCTGGTAATATTAATTGTTGTAATTGCAATGAGTGGTAAAAAGAAGGGCAAAAAAAAATCAAAGAAAAAAAAATAGGGATTCCCGAGTTATTATTTTAAAATCAAGTGAGGTATAGTAGATCCTAGGGTCTTTAATAAACATCCAGTAGCTAGCCCAGTAGTTAGCCGCTTTCATCTGACGCACAAAATGCATGATTATGCTTTATATGGGTCACGCTTTTTAGGATAGTCGTAAAAAATTATCTTTCCCTTTTGAGGTCTTATTTTTGTCCATTTAGTAATATTCAGACTAATATACGCAATACCACATGTTGGTATATGTTCTATATTTTTTGTTGATAATGTACTGAAAAGCAGCGGAATGCTCTTATGATGCCCAATCAGCATAATTCGCTGATTTGTTTCTGGTATTTCTCTTAGTAGTGCTAATAAATCAGCCACGCTGCCATTGTAAATACGGGAGTCTAGTCGAATGATGCGCTCACTAATACCCAAGTGTGAGCCTATTATCAAACCTGTAGAGAGTGATCGCTGTGTAGGACTGGACAAAATTAAATCAGGTATGCAGTCGCGAGTCGCTAGGCGTTTCCCCATATCATGGGCATTGCGCTTTCCACGTTTATTCAATGGCCGCTCAGAATCTTCGAGCTTTTTATATTTCCAGCTCGATTTAGCATGGCGAGCAATGAGAATTTCATGCATGATTATTCCTCTGACAATCGCCTGCCAAATAGCAACGATGACATTTCTGTAGCCTAAGTCGTGTTCGTTATTAATCAGGCAACGAGAGGTAACTATTTACGACGGTTCGCTTTGTTCAGGCGTGGCCGTTCTTTTTGTTGTAAATAGTAAACCGATCTGATTTATTTAGGTTCAATCACGACTTGATTGATATTGGTTAACCCCGTGGGCTTGCCTTGTTTCATTGTTTTGATTTCTCTTTGCGAGTTCTTTTCAACTGGATTGGTTTGCCTAAAAGCTTGCTTAGCGGGCGCTTCTCTTGCGTAGCATTCCAGATACAAACTTCGTGTTGACAATACCATTTAGGGTCAAAGATCCACTGCCATGCATTTTTCTTCTCTTCAAAGTGCGGAATAGCAGCAGCTCCATTCTTAGTGCGATTCAGGGCAACAGCCAGTCGCAAGATGGCAGCAAGTGCTATGGTAACTTTGATGTCTTTGTCGCGCATGGCTTTAAGATCGCTATGTTTTGGGCTGGGTCCTGCTTTACGGTGAAAACGGACGATTGCGGCAATCATCTGCTGCTGGCACTGTGTAATACCTGTCATGTTTGAGTGGGTAATGATATAGCTACCATGCAAATGGATTCGCTTGTGACTAATGGTTAACCCGATCTCGTGAAGTTGGCAAGCTGCTATGAGCAGGCGTCGGGCCTCATCATTCAGGTGCAATAAACTCGCATAGGTATCAAAGATTAGTTCCGCAGTATTTGTAACTCGCTTGATTTGTTCACGATCAAGATTCAAACGTTTTACCATAGCGTTGGTGGATGCCATGATTGGTTGGGAAGGGAGCCGACCTGATCTTTCAATCCGATCGTAAATAATACCTTCACGCAGCGCGCTCGGACATACTCTTAAAGAACGGATATGCAGTGCGTTCATTACTTCTTCAAGAATAATGGCGCCGGCAACTAGCGTCGCTTTCCGCTCCTTTTCAATGGAATCCGGCAAATGATCACGTTTAACGGCATTGATCAGCTTTGGGCGGATTGACTGAAGGTCATCCAATACAAGGTGAGTTGTATCGTCAAGATCACAAAACAAGGCAATAATATCTGCCAGCTTTCGAATCGTACCGGATGTCCCGTAGACTGAGCTGACCTCAAGTGGCTTGAATTCGGATGCAAGCGGCTGAATTTTGCTAGCTGCAGCTTGACTGCACTGGTGCAACTGGCGTGCTGTATATTTCTGGTTGGCGAAAAAATGCCTGGAATAGCGTCTCGCTCCCATGTCCAGACTTTCCGCAACCAGCACTCCATCCCGGTTACCCGCGATCACCTCCGTACTGCCACCACCAATATCAATGATGAATGAGGGTTCCTTATCAATATAACCCTCTGAGCGCACACCCTGAAACACCAGTCGAGCTTCCTCTTCGCCATTGACGATGTCAATGACAAGGCCGAGTTCTTTGCGGATTCGCCGTGTAATTGCGTTGCGATTAGGTGCATCGCGCATGGCTGATGTAGCAATACAGTGAATATAAGCATCGTAGCTTTCTGCTAGATGCTTGAAGAAGCTGAGGCTTTCAATCATGCGGGTAACGGCGGCTTCATCCAGACGCCCACGACCATCTACACCATCGCCCAGGCGCACCCAATGCTTCATGCGGTCAACGACCCGGAAAGCACCATGGGCTGCGGTTTCAGCAATGATCATGTGGAATGAGTTGGTGCCCATATCCACAGCCGCAATATGTTTGCCAGGGGCTATACTGTTGTTGTTGTTGTTGTTGTTCACCAGGCGCCTACCTTATCATAGCGTGACGTCCATGTTTAAAGTGGCGAACGCAGCCAACTATCCCGGCGTTCTAATCAGTTATTTGCCGCCCTTCTTTTTACCACTATTCTTCTTACGCACATTTTTCTGAGCTTTCTTTTTTTCGGCAGCTTTCTTTGCCTTTTTTTGGCTGTATTTTTCTAGTTTCTTTTCTATTTTTTTGCTTTGTTTGCTGATCTTTTTGGCTTTCTTATCCATCTTAGATTCAGCTCGTTTTGCCTTCTTAGCCGCTTTTACCGCTTTTTTAGCCGCTTTGGCGGCTTTTCTGGCAGCTTTTTTAGCTTTCTCAATGGCTTGCTCGAGAAGGGCGATATCTTCTTTTTTTCCTGTCATGATTTTCCTCGATGAGTTGAATTGTTAATTTTTTGTACGATTTTTAAATCAGGAGCTATTGGTTCCTTGTTTTCAACGCTTGGATTGTCGATATAGTTGCTGATAGACCCTACAATTAAGGGGTCCGGCTTATAGATTACCGATGTATCTTTATTGGGATAATCCAGCGAATAGAGGAAATGGCGCATGCAGTTGATCCGTGCTCGTTTCTTGTCATCCGACTTTATGTTTATCCAGGGAGCATCGGCTGTGTGGGTATGGAAAAACATCGCATTTTTTGCTTCGGTGTAAGCGTCCCAGCGATTAAGCGACTGCAGATCAATCGCACTCAGTTTCCAGTGCTTGAGGGGATCGTGTGTACGTGAATGAAAGCGTCTCAGTTGTTCCTGTCTGCTGACAGAGAACCAGTATTTGAACAGGTGCAATCCAGAGTTGACTAGCATGCGCTCAAGCTGTGGTGTCTGGCGCATGAATTCGAGGTGTTCCTCATCACTGCAAAAACCCATGACGCGTTCCACCCCGGCACGGTTGTACCAGGAGCGATCAAGAAAGACCATCTCACCTTTGGTTGGTATATGTTTGATGTAGCGCTGGTAATACCACTGCCCTTGTTCGCGATCGTTGGGTTTTTCCAGTGCGATAACATGAGCGGCACGGGGGTTTAAGTGCTCGTTGAAGCGTTTGATGGCGCCACCTTTGCCAGCAGCATCACGTCCTTCAAAAATGGCGAGTATTCTTTGACCTGTTTCCTTAACCCATGCTTGTACTTTCAACAGTTCGATTTGCAGTAGGTGTTTTTCCTGCTCATAGTCCTCAAGCGTAATTTTTTCAGGGTATGGGTAGGTACCCAGTTCATAACTCAGGCGAAGCAGTTTTTTACCCGAAATTATTTTTGAGGATTTCAGCACTTTTTTCGGATCATTCAGTCGCTTTAATAGTTTCTGAAGTTTCGCTTTATCTCGGTTCTTTTTGCCCATGTTCAACATCCCCTCCTCCCTCATATTTAGATTTTTGTTGGCGAGTAGCGCCGTCAAAAATACCATCCGTCCTTATTGTCAGGATAAAGAAAAAACCTAAGATGTAGCCTACAGGCTGGCCCACTGGAACCTATCGTATTTGATCCACATCGGCACCGATGAGGCCATCGAGCAAGCAGGGATATATCTATGTCACCAACGTTTATGACCTGCAAAGCCCGCTGGTTGTGGTGGGCTGGGTGGGCAACGCGCTTCGTTTCTCCCATCCATGCGTGAGTTCACCATCTGAAACCTTTCCGCAACATCTTGAAAACCTGCTCTGAATTATTTGCTGCAAGTGGAAAGCTCAGTTCAGATTTTCGCGGCTAATACATTTACTTATTAAATACTAAGCAATTTTTATTCCAAAGTCCACTGTTGATTTAGAGGCTGTTTCGAGGCAGCCTTCGCTGCATGATTTGAGCCGTTGAGGTTGAGAACTAGGGCTAACTGGGCCTGTGATAACTTGCATAGGTCCACCGCTGTCATCGCGCCAACTTGATTGAAGGCCGCAGACTTTATTGGTCGGAGTGAGAGGATTCGAACCTCCGACCCCTGCCTCCCGAAGGCAGTGCTCTACCAGGCTGAGCTACACTCCGCAGCAGATTTATCCTAAGCACTATGTTGAATTGTGCAGTATTACATAATTTATGCTGACTTATAATTGGTTTGTATCTACAGGCAAATGGATTGGCGCCAAGTATGATTTGGCAAAAAAAATGAACGGTTGTTGGGGTAAATTGATTGGAGAGAAAAAAGGCTGATTCCCCCCACTAGTAGTTGAATCAGCCAGATTCCAGATTAGCGAGTTGGTTTTGGGTAGCCGACGCTAATTACAAACTGGAACTTTCTGCGGAGATCTTTCGCAGTAGAATTATAATATCCGCTTTGCGGTTTAAATCAAGAGAAATCTGTGATACTTAATGCGCCTATTAAACGATTTAATAGGCGTGCTATATTTGACTAATAGTTGCGCAAAACAGAAAAGTTTGCGAGCACTTTCATGGCATCTGTGTAACGGGATCTGGGCAATTGATTGACTGCTTTTACGGCTAGTTTTGCTTCGTTTTGAGCAACTTGGTCGGTGTAAGTGATGGCGCTGGTGGCGACAATGGTTTCGGTGACTTCATCGATGTTGTCTTTACCGCCTTGCTCAATTGAAAATGGTAATAGTAAGTACGGAGCTACCTGACCGCCATAAGTGGCTGAAATCCTACGCTCTACAGCAGTGGAAAAGCGACTCTAGCAAAGTCATTTTTGAATTAATTTTCATCTATGCCTGGTCGCAAAAGATAGAAGTAAGTTGTTTGGAAGTCTAACATCGAAGATTGACAAAATTTCCGGTTTTCTGAATGGAGTCGGAGTTGAACTTTGCTTTTAACTTTAGCTATTTTGGGCTGAATACAGCTTCCACTTCAGTCTCAGTCAATTGATCGATGATGAGTTGGAGGACATCATAGTTAGATATGTGGTATCCCTCGACGATATAAACATGCTTTCCGGATAAAGCCATTAATTTTTTTGGTTTACTGAAAGTAATCAGACGTTTGTTTTTGGATTTAGTCTTATCGATCACATCAAACCAGGCGCGTGCATCTTCTTTGTTAGTAAACTGAAAACAATATAAACGCGCACTGACATCACTGTTAATTTTTTTGAGATGGTGGCGATTGAGTACAATGAATTTATCGAAGACTATATCCTGTCCGCGAAATAGCTTTTTCACCGTCTTAATATTGTCCGCGATATCGGATATTTCCGATTTTTTTATTAACGCAGCCGCGCCCACTGAAAATCCATGCTTAAGCATAGCGTTATTGAACGATGGGGCTGGGCTGCAATGGGCAAGCGTTGCTGGCGTATCGATTGTTGCTGCCAACATCAGACTTTTATCAGAATGCCCCGCAAGCTCACTGCTTGATTCGCAAGACACAATAGACAAGGCAAAAAAAGATGATAGATACAGCAAGTATTTATTCATAAGGTAAATATCTTCTTGCTTTGCATGAATTTCCATGCGGCTACTCTTTCCAAGGCCAGCGAACGTATTTGATTCATCATACTCGGCGACGCTTTAAAATAATCATAACCACCATTAGATTTAAGGTATGTTTTCGCTCTGCCTTCACCTTGAAAGTAAACGTAAATCCAAAAAGCCTGCTGTTCCTGGGTCGGGTTTTTAAATTTCTCTATATAGCCGAACTCCTTGCAATGGCTGAGAAATAAGTGTTTTCGGTGTGATATCGTAGCAGCCAAGGCCTGAATACCCGACTTTAAATTTTTAAACGTCGCTGATTGCACCGTGTTGCCATGTTCGTTTATTCGAGACGACACATTATATTCGTCTCCCAGGTTATAGTCTTTTGGTAGATATTTTTTTGTTCTGTTAAAATCCGCCGCAAAATGGTCTACGCCCAAATAATCGAAACCATCAATAGAATCATTGACACGTACTTTATGCGGGCTATTGACTGCGTACGGGCCATTGACTGCGTAGGAGTCGTTGATCCAAAGGCCTAAGCCCTCTCCCACAGCGATCGTGCATAAAAAAGAAGGAGCAAAACTGGAGAACTTCGCGACATCCTCAATGATTTTAACAACATTTTTTTCCCTGCTATCGTTAACATAACCATGCCATTTATAAACTTTATCTACATCAAATTCCTTTTTAAGTTTTTCGATCAATGTATTACACATTGTGTAACTCCCTTCAAGTAAGCAATTTCTAATCTAAACTCAATATTATTAGCCTGGAAATCGAATTGTAAAACGATAAAAAAATTTCGAATGTGGCTGACGCCAATTACAAACTGGAACTTTCCGCAGAGATCTTTCGCAGCAGAATTATAATATTCGCTTTGTGGTTTAAAACAAGAGAAATCTGTGATACTTAATGTGTCTATTAAACGATTTAATATGTGTATTATTACTTGACTAATAGTTGCGCAAAACAGAAAAGTTTGCGAGCACTTTCATGGCATCTGTGTAACGGGATTTGGGCAATTGATTGACTGCTTTTACGGCTAGTTTTGCTTCGTTTTGAGCAACTTGGTCGGTGTAAGTAATGGCGCCAGTGGCGACGATGGCTTCAGTGACTTCATTGATGTTGTCTTTACCGCCTTGCTCAATGGCCTTGCGAATAATTTTGGCTTGTTTCGGATTGCCAGTGCGCATTGCATAAATAAGCGGTAATGTAGGTTTGCCTTCGGCGAGGTCATCACCGATGTTTTTGCCTATTTCTTCTGGCGTTGAACTGTAATCAAGTACGTCGTCCCTCAATTGAAAGGCGGTTCCCAAGTGCATACCGTATTGGGCTAATAGCTCAATACGGCGTTTATCTGAGTGAGCGATAATACCGCCCAATTGTGCCGATGCTTCAAACAGTTTGGCTGTTTTACAATGTATAACGTCTAAATAGCGTTGTTCCGTCGTTTCGGGATCCTGGCAGTTGATTAGCTGCATCACTTCGCCTTCGGCGATCGTATTGGTGGCATGGGCGAGGACACTCAGTACGCGCATATCACCGACATCGACCATCATTTCAAACGCGCGTGAGTATAAAAAATCCCCCACTAATACACTGGCGGGATTTCCCCAGAGCGCGTTGGCGGTGTCGTTGCCGCGACGCATATCGGAGGCATCCACAACATCATCGTGCAATAAGGTGGCGGTATGGATAAATTCGATTATGGTGGCCAAATGGACATGCTGCGCGCCTTCATATCCCATAGCGCGGGCACAAAGCAAGGAAATAACGGGCCGTAATCGCTTGCCGCCACTATTAATTATATAGCTGCCTATCTGATTGATTAGCGCGACATCGGAACTCAGACGTGTCTTGATAAGCTGGTTTACCGCAGTAAGGTCTTGTTCAATAAGGGAATGAACGCTGTTGATGTCAATTGGCTGCTGACCATCGAACGCGATGACGCGGCTTTTGTCGCTTTCCCCTGGCGGCGCTGGGTTTACAGGATTGACTAGGCTATTCATAATTATTCATAGAAATATCATGGGGTTATATCGTTAATAGTTATTTTCCGTGGTGTTTGCGAAAAATGATTATCTATTTGTACAGAATATGTATTATGGAGTTTGACCTGTCACTGTGCAAACGCTAAAATTCGCCCTCATTTTTGCTTATTATTGAGGGTGTTATCCTCAATGAACCAATACTCAATGAATAGTAAAAGCAATAAGCACGTCAGTAAGCGTTTGGAGAACATATCATGTATGCGGTTATAGTCACAGGTGGAAAACAGTATCGGGTCTCAGAAGGCCTTACCTTTAAAGTGGAAAAATTAGACGCTGCGGAGGGTGCATCTGTGGAGTTTGATCGCGTGCTCATGGTCGCTGATGGTGAAGATATTAAAATTGGGGCGCCTTATGTGGACGGTGGTAAGGTCAGTGCGACAGTAAAGGCACATGGTCGAGATAAGAAAGTCACTATTGTTAAATTTCGACGACGTAAACATTCCCGTAGACAAATGGGACATCGGCAGCATTATACAGAGCTACGGATTACGGGCATTTCCGCCTAACAATCTTCGCTAAACAATTTTTCAACAATATAGATTAGGAATTATCAATGGCACATAAAAAAGCAGGTGGTAGTACCCGGAACGGTCGCGATTCGGTTTCCAAACGTTTGGGCGTTAAACGTTATGGTGGTCAGGCTGTTGTCGCGGGTAATATTTTGATACGTCAACGCGGTACTAAATTTCACCCAGGGGTGAATGTTGGTATAGGTAAAGACGACACCTTGTTTGCGACGGCCGATGGAACCGTATTGTTTGAAACCAAAGGCCCCAAAAGCCGCAAATATGTCAACGTGGTGGCTGGCTAACACATTAACATTAAGATTATATAGTTCAGTAATAATTCAGTAACAGCAGCGTAATAGTCCAGTGGATTAATTTGTCTACTTTTTGTAATACAGCATTGTAACAAGAGCCCCGTCTAACGGGGCTTTTTTACATTTGGGTGTCTATTTTTTATAATTTATAACCGTTTGGTGTTTAACAATGAAATTTGTCGATGAAGTCACGATAATAGTCGAAGCGGGTGCCGGGGGTAACGGTATCGCCAGTTTTCGTCGTGAAAAATTTATACCTTTTGGCGGGCCAAATGGCGGTGATGGTGGTGATGGTGGTAGTGTCTATTTCGTTGCCAGCAAAGATTTAAATACACTGGTCGATTTTCGTTACACGCGGCAGTTCAAAGCTGAAAAAGGTCAACAAGGTATGGGCAGTGCGTGTACGGGTAAGAGTGGTGAGGATCTTTATATAAAGGTGCCCATTGGTACGATGGTATACGACGCTGATACCGAAGAAATAATCGGCGATCTGGTTGAATCCGAACAAAAATTACTGATTGCCAAGGGTGGGCAACACGGTATTGGCAATATTCATTTTAAAAGCAGCACCAATCGGGCACCTCGCCAGTTTACGCACGGTGAGCCGGGTGACAAACGCAGCCTTCGGCTGGAACTGAATGTGCTTGCCGATGTGGGTTTGCTCGGGTTTCCCAATGCGGGTAAATCAACATTTATTCGCGCTGTTTCTGCCGCCCGGCCCAAAGTGGCAGATTACCCATTTACCACATTGTATCCAAATTTGGGTGTGGTGAGTGCAGGTCAACACCGTAGTTTTGTTGTCGCGGATATTCCTGGTGTCATCGCGGGTGCCGCGGAGGGAGTGGGTTTGGGTATCCAGTTCTTGAAGCATTTATCTCGTACCTTGCTATTGTTACATATAGTCGATGTTTCCGGGTTTCAGGGAGATCCGGTTGAAGAAATTGAAACGATAGAAAAAGAATTGAAAAAATTCAGTGATGAATTGTCTCAACGAGAGCGCTGGCTGGTGTTGAATAAAATAGATTTATTATCTGAGTCGGAATATGCAGAAAAATGCGATGAAGTTGTTGCCAGGCTAAACTGGAAAGGGCCGGTATTTCGTATCTCCGCACTAAATAAACAAGGAACAAAAGAATTATGTTATAAATTAATGGATCACATTGACGAAGTGAATAATGCAAGCTAATAACAGAAGTTAAAAACAATAGCGAAGAAAGTGAAAACACATTATAAGCCATGAAACGAGAAAATATAAAAACGTTAAAGCGCTGGGTTATAAAGCTGGGTAGCTCATTGTTGACCGGCGAAAGTGGTTTAGATAAACACGCCATTGCTCAAATTGTAGAGCAGATCGTTGCCTTAAAAAAGCAGGGCATTGACGTTATTCTGGTTTCTTCTGGTGCAGTAGCGGATGGCATGATGCGTTTAGGCTGGACCACAAGACCTCATGCGCTTTATGAGCTGCAAGCCGCCGCTGCGGTAGGGCAGATGGGCTTGGTGCAGGCATATGAATCCTGCTTTCAGCGCCACGGTATGCATACAGCGCAGATATTATTGACCCATGACGACTTATCAAATCGAAAGCGTTACTTAAATGCCCGAAGTACCGTGCGGGCCTTATTGGATTTAGGTGTTGTGCCGGTTATCAATGAGAACGATACCGTGTCTTTTGAAGAAATGCGCTTTGGTGACAATGATACGCTGGCGGCATTGGTGGCAAATTTAATCGAGGCTGAATTGCTGGTTATTTTGACGGACCAGGTGGGGCTATTTGATAAAGATCCACGCACAAATAAAGATGCGAAACTCATTGTTGAATCTACTGCGGGTGATCCTGCGCTTGAAAGTATTGCAGGTGGCACGCCGGGTACATTTGGGCAGGGTGGCATGTTTACAAAAGTGAAGGCGGCGGCATTAGCTGCACGTTCTGGCACGAGCACAATCATTGCTTCAGGTGAAAATCACGCTGTGCTTGCGCAAATTGTACAAGGTGAAAATGTCGGTACATTATTGGCTGCCAGTCAGGTGCTAATGGCTGCGCGCAAACGTTGGCTTTCCGGTCACCTGCAAATACGTGGAAAGTTATATATTGATGCAGGTGCGGCTAAGGCGTTGCGCGAATCCGGGCGCAGCTTGCTGCCAGTGGGGGTTACCTCAGTGGAAGGGCAGTTTAGTCGCGGTGAATTGCTGGTTTGTGTAGATCATCAGGGTAATGAAATTGCACGTGGTCTTGTCAATTACAATGCAGAAGAAGCCACGAAAATAATCGGGCAGTCCAGCGATAAAATCGAAGAGAAATTAGGCTATGTCGATGAACCGGAATTGATTCATCGTGATAATCTGGTGCTGATATAATGTTGAATAAAATAGTGCTTAGTGCTGTGCTTAGTACTTAGACAGCCATTGCACGAACACGCGCATTCAGGCGGCTTTTTTGTCTTGATGCTTTGTTTTTGTGGGAAATGCCTTTGTTCACCATCGTGTCGATAATAGGCACCGCAGTTTGATACGCTTTTTCGGCTTCTCCCTGGTTACCAGTCGCAACTGCAGCAAGTACCTTCTTAATTGATGTGCGCATAACAGAGCGCAAACTTGCGTTATGTTGTCTGCGTTTTTCGCTTTGGCGAGCACGTTTTTTTGCTTGGGCGGAATTAGCCAATATACGCTCCTAAAATCTGTGAATCGAAAGAGCGCGTACTATGCTGATTTTAGGCGAAAATGTCAATATTTAGAGCGACTGGATTGTGGTTTTTAAAAAAATTTAAATTTTTTCTAAAAAATCAGTATCATACGAGTTATTTTGCCGTATAAAACACACAGCAGAGCGGATTTTTCCGGAAATTGAGGGTATGAGCAAAAAACTACTAAAATCAACCGCGATCGTGAGTTTAATGACATTCCTGTCGCGTATCTCCGGATTAGTTCGAGATGTGATATTTGCCCGATTTTTCGGCGCTGATGCGGCGACAGACGCCTTTTTTGTTGCCTTTAAAATACCCAATTTGCTGCGTCGCCAGTTCGCCGAAGGCGCATTTTCCCAGGCTTTTGTACCGGTGTTTACCGAGTATAAAACCACACGCGAATTTTCCGACACGAAAAAACTGGCTGCGGATGTTTCCGGCACGCTGGGATGGATTCTCTTTGTGGTGACGGTAATCGGCGTTATTGCAGCGCCATTGCTTGTCGTGTTCTTTGCCCCCGGTTGGGCAGGCGGTGATCCACGCTATGATCTTACCGCAGAGATGTTACGCCTCACTTTTCCGTACATATTGTTTATCTCATTGGTTGCGCTGGCTGGTGGTATCTTAAATAGCTATGGTCAGTTTGCAGTGCCGGCGTTTACGCCTGTGCTACTTAATATCAGTATGATCGCTGCAGCAATTTGGATATCGCCTTTGCTGGACAAACCCATAATAGGGTTGGCCTGGGGTGTATTTATCGCGGGCGCAGCGCAACTGCTGTTCCAGTTGCCTTTTCTTTTACGTTTGCGATTGTTGGGGCTGCCCAAGTGGAACTGGCGTAACCCGGGTGTTACAAAAATCAGAAAACTGATGATCCCCGCTATTTTTGCCTCTTCGGTACAACAGATTAATTTAATCATTGACTACTGGATAGCATCATTTTTAATAAGCGGCAGTATATCGTGGCTATATTACGCTGATCGATTGGTAGAGTTTCCTCTGGGTGTGTTTGGCATCGCCATTGCGACGGTGATGTTGCCGAGTTTGTCTGCCAAACACGCCGAGGCAGATCCACAGAGATTCAATCGTACCCTGGACTGGGGAGTACGCTTGTCGCTGTTGATTGGTTTACCCGCCACGCTTGCGCTTATTTTTTTATCCGGTCCGTTGTTGATAACCATATTTCAATATGGGGAATTTGACGGTCATGATGTTTACATGTCTCAAGTTGCACTCATTGCGTATTCCATCGGTTTGCTGGGATTTATCTATGTAAAAGTACTTTCTCCCGGTTTTTTCGCCAGGCAGGACACCAAAACACCGATGAAAATCGCGATTACCACGATGGCGGCAAAATTGTTGGTGACATTGGTTTTTGTCGGCACGATGATGTTGCTAAGTTATGATGCTCCCCACGCTGGGCTTGCCCTGGCGACCGCTTTGTCTGCAATCCTGCAATCGTGGTTGCTCTATCGAGGTTTGCGAAAGGACGGCGTATATAAGCCAGGCGCCGGCTGGTTGTTGTTTTTTGCACGGATTCTATTTGCCTGCATTGCGATGAGTGCTGTGTTGTATTGGGGGGTTAAAGGCAACGATGCCTGGATCGCGATGAGCTTATATTATCGAGGTATGGAGATGGTGTTGTGGGTTGTTATCGGTGCAGCTGTGTATTTTGGCACGTTGTGGTTAACTGGCTTAAATTTTAAAGCAGTGTTGCACCATGATTAGCGGTGATTGTTTCTCACGTTTTATTACTCCGTCGAGCTAACATTATGGAATTGATTCGTGGCATACATAATATACGTTCTCGGCATCACGGCTGTGTTGCGACAATCGGTAATTTCGACGGCGTGCATTTGGGGCACCAGGCCGTTATTGGTCAATTATCTGAAAAGGCGGCGCAATTGGGCTTGCCTAGTTTGATAATACTGTTTGAACCCCAGCCGTTGGAATATTTCAGTAGTGTTAGCGGTGCAGATACGCCAACACGCTTAACGCGTTTTCGGGAAAAATTGCAGGCTTTAAGGCGATTTGCCGTCGATCGTGTGTTATGCGTGCGATTTAACAGGCGTTTCGCATCGATGAGCGCTGAAGATTTTATTGAGCGCATATTGGTGCGAGACTTGGGTGTAAAATATCTGGTGGTAGGCGATGATTTTTGTTTTGGCGCTGGCAGGACGGGAAACTTCGACATGTTGCAAAAAGCGGGGCGAAAAAACGGTTTTCAGGTTGTGAATATGCACAGTTATTTGCTTGATAATCAGCGCGTCAGTAGTACGCTTATCCGTCAATCTCTAGAGGCGGGTGAGCTAGCAGAAGCAGAAAAGTTACTTGGCCGTCCTTATCGTATGTCTGGTCGTGTTGCTCATGGTGATAAACGTGGACGAGAGCTCGGATTTCCTACCGCCAATATCCATATTCATCGAAAAGCAGCGCCGGTTTCTGGTATTTTTGCGGTCGAAGTATATGGTCTCGACGAAGAGCCATTAATCGGGGCAGCCAGTGTTGGAACACGGCCCACAGTGGCGGGCACAACGTGTATACTCGAAGTTTATCTACTGGATTTTGACCAGCAAATATATGGGCGTTATTTACATGTTAATTTTGTTAAAAAACTGCGCGATGAACTCCATTTTGATTCTCTTGACGAACTAAAAAAGGCAATAGAGGTGGATGTGCAGCAAGTTAGAGCTTTGTTTTAACCTTTTATTTTAACCTTATAGTTAATCACAAATATCAATATTAGATGAACGAATAGTGAGAGAAAATGAAAACAAATGTTATGTATTCCTTAGGTATTCTGGGTGGCGGTAATTTGAATGGCTGATTATAAAGACACACTAAATTTGCCCAAAACAGTGTTTCCGATGAAAGGAAATCTGGCACAGCGTGAACCGCAAATGGTGAAGCATTGGCAGGAGATGGATTTATATAATTTGATACGCCAGACAACGGAAGGTAGGCCGAAGTTTATTTTGCACGATGGGCCGCCGTACGCCAATGGTGAAATTCATATCGGCCACGCGGTAAATAAAATACTAAAAGATATCATTGTTAAGTCCAAGCAGATGAGTGGTTTTGATGCTCCTTATGTGCCGGGTTGGGATTGTCACGGTTTACCAATCGAGTTGCAAGTTGAAAAGAAAAAAGGCAAGGCCGGTGTCAAAGTCAGTGCAACTGATTTTAGAAAAGCTTGTCGTGAGTATGCCACAAAACAAGTGAATGTTCAGCGTGAGGATTTTATACGTTTGGGTGTGGTTGGTGATTGGGATCACCCTTATCTCACAATGAATTATAAATTCGAAGCAGATGAAATTCGTACGTTAGGCAAAGTAATTAAAAATGGCCACTTGCATAAAGGCAGCAAGCCAGTGCATTGGTGTATAGATTGTGGGTCTGCATTGGCAGAAGCGGAAGTGGAATATGAAAACCGCACCTCGCCAGCCATAGATGTACGCTTTACTGTTTTGGATGATGCCGCCTTTTTAGCCGCATGCCGACATGCCCCTGAAAATGATGTTGGCCACGTGGGTGAGGGTCCGATCTCTGTCGTGATCTGGACAACAACACCCTGGACTTTACCTGCCAATCAGGCTGTATCCCTCAATCCTGATCTTGATTATGCATTGGTACAATGCGATGGCGATTATGGGCCGGAGCGTTTGTTACTGGCCGAAGCGCTAATGAAGGATGTGATGGCGCGCTACGAAATAAACGATTATCGTGTGGTCGCCTATTGCCAGGGCAGTGATCTGGAGAATTTGAAATTACAACACCCTTTTTATCAGCGCGAAGTGCCGATTATATTAGGTGGTCATGTGACATTGGATGCGGGTACGGGTGCTGTACATACTGCACCCGGACATGGTCAGGATGACTATGTCGTCGGCATGCGTTACAAGCTAGCGGTTGATAACCCAGTCGGCAGTAATGGCTGTTTTGTCGAGGGTACAGAACTGTTTGCCGGTGAGCATGTGTTTAAGGCGAATTCGCATGTCATTGATGTATTGAAGGCGGGGGGCAAGTTAGTACAGGAAGCGGCACTACAGCATAGTTACCCACATTGCTGGCGACATAAAACGCCTATAATATTTCGCGCAACGCCACAATGGTTTATCAGCATGGAGCAAAATGGGTTGCGTGAGAGTGCGCTTAAGGAAGTAAAAAACACTGAATGGTTTCCGTCTTGGGGGGAAGCACGCATTGAATCGATGATCAGGAATCGCCCTGACTGGTGTGTCTCGCGGCAACGCACTTGGGGCGTACCGATTCCGTTATTTGTGCATGCACAAACTGGCAGATTACATCCAAAAACAGACTGGTTGATTGAAGAGATAGCGTTGCGTGTCGAGGCTCAGGGTATTGATGCCTGGTTTGATCTGGATGTAGAAGAGTTTCTGGGTACGGATGCAACGCAATATGAAAAAGTAACCGATACGTTGGATGTCTGGTTCGATTCCGGCGTGACCCATGCTTGTGTGTTGCAGCAACGCGCTGAACTAACAAATAAGACAACGTTTAAGGCAGATTTGTATCTTGAGGGATCGGATCAGCACCGTGGTTGGTTTCAGTCTTCCTTGTTGACCTCGGTGGCGATCAATGGTGAAGCACCTTACCGACAAGTGCTTACACATGGATTTACCGTCGATGCAAAAGGACAAAAGATGTCCAAGTCGAAGGGTAATGTCATTGCGCCACAAAAAATAACTAAAAACCTGGGTGCAGATGTATTACGTCTTTGGGTCGCTTCGGTAGATTACAGCGGGGAAATAAATGTCTCGGATGAGATTCTCAAGCGCACCTCCGATGCTTATCGACGCTTACGCAATACGGCGCGATTTTTGTTAGCAAATTTAGACGGTTTTGAACCGGAGACACATAAGGTGCCTGTTGATGAAATGTTGGCACTTGACCGATGGGCCGTTGAAAGAGCATTGACGTTGCAAAAAGAAATACAGGCATTCTACGATAGATACGAATTTCACCAGATTTATCAAAAGGTACACAATTTTTGTTCAGTTGATATGGGTGGTTTTTATCTGGACATCATAAAAGACCGGCAATATACAACTCAGGAAAACAGTCTCATACGGCGTTCTGCACAAACGGCAATGTATCATATTATTGAAGCATTGGTGCGTTGGTTGGCGCCTATTTTGAGTTTTACGTCAGAGGAACTGTGGCAGTATATTCCTGGTAATCGTAGTGAATCGGTTTTTTTGCAAACATGGTATGATTTTCCAGAAATCGAACAAAGCGAAGGGCAATTAGCAGGAAAGTTAACGCTTGCCGACTGGAGTCACGTTATGACGGTACGTGAACAGGTTAGCAAGGAACTGGAGCGATTGCGCGTTGCGGGCGATATTGGTTCGGCATTGGACGCGGAGGTGGATTTATATTGCTCAGAAGCCGTATTTAAACCCTTATCGAAACTGGAAGATGAGCTGCGATTTGTATTGATAACATCGTATGCACGAATTCATCAACTGTCAGATTGTCCTGAAGACGCGGTGGTAACTGAACTTGAGGGTTTGCATGTCGTTGTCGTTAGCTCGACACATGATAAATGTGTACGTTGTTGGCATCATCGGCAAGATGTCGGTAAAACCGTAGCGCATCCAGAACTCTGTGGGCGTTGTGTGGTCAACATAGACGGAGAGGGTGAGTCGCGTCGTTATGCGTGAATTTGATACAAAATAATCGAGACCTTTTTTATAGAGAG
>VAPK010709831.1_pt1 | contig 20141 bp, 20 predicted proteins | sample 3395031 | NCBI WGS metagenome assembly VAPK01 (sample SAMN08290443, study PRJNA428436) | hydrothermal vent metagenome | isolation source: Deep-sea hydrothermal vent chimney 1 | place: Pacific Ocean: Juan De Fuca Ridge
ATATAGGTTAATACCCCGACCCTCTGGGTCGGAAACAATAATGTTTGCAAAGCAAACTCCTTTTAATACCTCGATGGCTCTGCCTCGGGGTAGTTTATTTCATTGGATTCAGGTGAACATTGACGGTGATGGTGACCATTTTTGCAATCTTACCTACCACGGGTGCAGGAATGGAAATTCCGTAATCTCCGATTTTTATGGGAAATTTTGCTGTTCCGGTAATGCTTCCATTTGCCACTGTAAAGGTTCCTTTTGCCGTTACGGGATTTGTAATCCCATGAATGGTCAATTTCCCTTCGATGACCGCTGGATAAGTGCCCGGTTTAGAAAAGTTAATATCCTTGATCTTTTGAACCTTTCCACTAAAAAAAGTATTGGGAAATTTGGCACTTTCTACATATTCTTCATTAAAATGTTCCTGCATCAGCGCTTTTTCAAAGACAAAAGCACGCATCAGCGCTTTCACAACAAAAAAACCTGACTGGGAATCCAGGGCGCAGTTGACCTGGTCGTTTTTGGCCTCAATGGTTTCAAGCGGCGCTGTGGAGTAAAAACTAATGAATCCATTCTTTGTAATATAACGCTGTGCATAGGTTGGCAAAGCAAAAAGAAGGACAAAAGCGGGAATAAGTAACCGTTTCATGTCTATTTAATTTCTGATTTATTAATGATTGAACAATTATCCAGTATAACATCTGAGCCGTTATATCCGGCACAAAATCCTTTGATGTAGGCAGTATCACTGATGACCAATGTCCGTGCTTTTTGTTGATTGTCGGCGAGCATGGTACAACGAATACCGTTTTCGCCAAACATACCTTGTTGGAAAAGCAAAAACTACTACCACCATGGTATCGGAGCTTTCTATCGACGAAGGAATGCCATAAATTTCAAGCACTTTTCCTCCAGCGTGAAGTTTGTTTTGCGAAAAGCCGTTATAGCAATCACGGGCACTCATGGTAATGTCAGGTTTTGCTTTTTCAAAATTCCGGTGTGGTTTGTTGTAAACAAAAAACCAGGTATATGCGGCCAAAAGAATTCCTGCGACAAACAGAATCCCTAAAACACGTTTGAAATTTTTCATTCTTAATGATTTTAATGATTGATAAATTAATTGTCAGGCATTCCCTGATTTATCCAGGCTTCGATTTTCGAAATATTACAATTGCTCAGTTTTCCGCCTCCTTTTGGCATGGCCGAATAGCCCGGAGCTTGCTGGATACTCCCCAGGAACCGGCCACCCTTAATGACAGAAATAAGATTACTGTAGCTATCCAGAGAAATATTTCCTGATGGATAAGTGCTGTTGTGGCACCCGGTACAGTTTGCACTGATGACCGGCATTACTCTGTTGGTAAACGTTACCCCTGTCGTATCGCATGACCCTGAAGGGTACAACGTTTGATAATTGTCATTGTAACAGGAAGAAAATACACAAATGATAAATATTCCTGATGCCAGGATAATATTTTTAATTGTTCGGTGCTCCATTGTTTATCCAGATTTTAAAAGTTGATAAATCACAATTCGATAGTTTGTTGCCACCCAGCGGCATGGCGAAGAAGCCGGGATCATGGTTTATGCTGCCCAAAAGTTTTCCGTTGTTTACAACAGTAATTATGTCGACATAATTACGCAGATAAATTCCACCACCCGGATTGGGAACATTGTGGCATCCCAAACAAAAGTTTTGAATGATCGGGAAAACACTTTGCGAAAAAGTAACATTTGTTGTGTCGCAAGCAGCGTTGCAACTGTTGTTTAAAGCCCCCTGAAGGATCCAGGTTTTAACAGAGTTAATTTGAGAAGAAGTCAATGGAGTACGAGTCGTCGGAGGCATTTTTTCGTCTTCTGAAGAAGTTATAGCACCGTACAATTTACTGGAACTTAGATTTCCTGCTACAATGTGCCCGGTGTTTATGATTGATGCATAATCGGTAAGCCGGACTCCTTCTCTGTGCGTCGTAGCATCATGACATCCCGACGTGGCGCAATTGCTAACAATTATGGGAAGAATAGTATTTTGAAAATAGACTGTATCGGGGTTGCAGGTACTACCGGATCCACTGCTGCCACCGCCACCGGGGTTTGTCAGTGTCGAATCTCTTACCCAGATACTAATTGTAGCGATTTCACAACTGGACAGTTTTGCCCCACCTTTCGGCATGGGACTGTACCCCGGATCCTGACGAATGGATGCCATAAGGAACCCATTGTTCACTTGAACCATAAGTGATGTAAGATTACTCAGGTCGATTCCTCCTGAAGGATTGGTGCCGCTGTGGCAGCCGATGCAATACTTTTGAAGAATGGGTTTCACACTTCCCGTAAAGGTCACGGTAGTTGTGTCGCAATTCAATTGCGTACAGGCGTTGTTTTTCGCCCCCTGACCAGGTAAGCATACCTGTTGCCTGGGCCGACGTCCATGCAGGATAGTTTTTGGGGGCATATGACCTTCCCCCGTACTGGTTATTGCACGGTAAATTCTGCTGGATGAAGGATTTTGAAGGTCAATTCCTCCGGTTCGCATCACAGCACCATAATCGGTCAATACGATACCTTCCCTTCCTGTTGTTGCATCATGACAACCACTTACGGCACAGGTAGAATTCAGTAGTGGCAGTACGTCGTTTTGAAAATAAACAGTATCAGCACTGCATGCGTCACTGTTTACAGCAGTATCGTTGTAGTAAATTCCCGGAGCGTGTGTACAGCCACTCATACACCAAATGAGCCCTGAAAAAAATGCTATGATACCAGATATTCCTTTACCATTAAGAAGTTTCATCGCAAAAAAGTTTAATAAATTGGAAAATATATTTAGATAAAAAAGTACCTTATAGCGTAAATTTGATTTCTGTGATAACGATGTTGTGGTAAAAACGAGAGATGTAAATCTTTATCGTCTAAAAAGAACTGTCGGGATAATATTCTGCGAAAGAATAGGGAAGGTAATTTTTCCTAATCAGGTTTGAACCTTCCTAATCCAAACCTTAAAAACACGGTTTTACAATTATTTACAGTTGACTCAGGAAAGAAAAGGGATATTATTTTTTGTTAAAAAATGTTATTGTACAGATAAATCAGCGTATTTTCCAGATCTTTCTAAAAAGTAGATCGCATGGCTTCTACAGGTTGAAGGCGGGAAGCTGTCCATGCAGGAACATATCCCGAAACCAGTCCAATGAACATAGAAACTGTTAAACCCAACATAATATTTTTTAGGGACAATGTTAGCGCAAAGCCGATCAGATGCGATGCAGCAAAGGCGAGAATGAAGACGATAAGTAGCCCTACAATTCCACCTAAAATTGCCAGAAAGATAGCTTCAAACAGGAATTGAAGTAAAATAAAATAGTTTTTTGCACCCAGAGATTTTTGAATACCAATTTGGCTGGTGCGTTCTTTCACCGTCACAAACATAATGTTTGCAATACCAAAGCCACCCACCAATAATGAAAAACCTCCGATAATCCATCCAACAATAGAAATTACCCGGAACAATGAATCAAATCCTTTGGAGATAATATCTGTTTCATTAATGGCAAAGTTGTCGTCGGAATTCGGTCTTAATCTTCTGATTGAGCGCATGATACCAGTAAGCTCGCTCTTTAGCTCCGTATTTGAAACATTGGGCTTGGCCATCACCACAATTGTAGAATTGATCTGTTTTGAGTCCACTACACCCCGGGCAAAGTTTACCGGAACAATGACCCAGTTGTCGGAAGAGTTCCCGAAAACATCATTTCCCTTTTTTTTGATAACACCTATCACATTTAGTTTTCTTCCAAAAACCTTAATTTCTTTTCCCAGCGGATTCTGATTGGGAAACAGATCCTTAGCAATGGTGGCTCCAATAATCGCCATATTTCTACCGCCCTGGCTTTCTATTTGGGTGAAATAGCGGCCTTCCTGCAAATCAAAAGGCATTACATGATTGTATTCGTATGAAACGGCCACAATGGGAGCGTCTTCTACTGAATTGTCCCGGAAATATACATTTCTCAAGACACTGAACATGTAAGCGGCATCCTCGGCGGCATAACTTCTTCTTAAAAGCTCTTTTACTTCCTGAGGTTTGGGCTGGGGGCGCTGATAATATTTCCACAAGGGATAATCACCACCCATAATCCAAGGCAATTTTTGAATAAATAACACGTTATTCCCCAGCGAGTTAATATCACTTTTTATGTTGTTCTGAAGGCTGTCGAATACTGTAAAAACAGAAATAATGGAGAAAATACCTATTGTAATTCCCAAAAGAGAAAGCATGGTTCTTACTTTATTCGTTACCAACGAGTTGTAAGCCATCACCACACTTTCGTATAGAAGCTTTAAAATGATCATATTTAATATTTTTGACCCGGTTTCCGGGCTAAAAACCGGTATTAAAATATATTTTCAAAGTTAAGCCAAAATTCCATCAATATCTTGTATTTTGCAAAAAGAAAAATTACCACGTAATTATTAATATAAACTATTTAAAATCATTGTGTTGTGAAAAAATTAAAAACGGCATTAATTTCGGTTTACCACAAGGAAGGATTGGAAAATGTTTTGATAAGGCTGAAAGAACTCGGCGTTGAAGTTTACTCAACAGGCGGAACCTACAAGTTTATTCAGGAAAAAGGTTTCGAAGCAAAAACCGTTGAATCGTTGACATCTTATCCCTCTATTCTCGGTGGCCGTGTTAAGACCTTACATCCTAAAGTTTTTGGTGGCATTTTGGCCAGGCGTAGCAACGCTTCAGATCTGCAACAACTTTCGGAATATCAGATTCCGGAAATTGATTTGGTGATCGTGGATCTTTATCCTTTTGAAAAAACCCTGGCTAATACGGACAATGCAGATGAGATTATTGAAAAAATTGATATCGGGGGGATTTCACTGATCCGTGCTGCCGCAAAGAATTTTGAAGACGTTTTAGTTGTTGCCGCATCCAATAAATATGATGAATTGCTTTCCCTGCTTGATGAAAAATCGGGAAGCACAGATATAGAAGATCGCAGATATTTCGCTGCACATGCTTTCGACGTTAGTTCACATTACGATACCGCTATTTTTCAATGGCTGAGTAGTGGAAGAATTCCTGCTTTTAAAGAAAGCATTCAAAATGCTAAAACATTGCGTTACGGGGAAAATCCCCATCAGAAAGGTGTTTTTTATGGTGATATGGATCAGGTATTTGAACAGCTGCACGGCAAGGAGATTTCGTACAATAACCTTCAGGACCTGGATGCAGCCATCCATCTGATTGATGAATTTGAAGAAACGACATTTGCTGTTTTAAAACACAACAATGCTTGTGGCGTGGCTACCCGCGACAATTTACTGGATGCATGGAAAGATGCCCTTGCCGGGGACCCCGTTTCAGCATTTGGCGGCGTTTTGATCACAAACCGCGAAATCACAAAAGATGTTGCCGAAGAAATCAATAAACTGTTTTTTGAAATTATCCTGACTCCTGGTTATGATGATGATGCGCTTGAAATTCTTAAATTAAAGAAAAACCGTATTATCCTGAAAAGAAAGTCCAGCAGTTTCCCAAAACAGTTGTATCGTTCGTTGCTTAATGGAGTGCTTTGGCAGGAAGCCGATACGGTAACTGAAACTGCGGAACAACTGGAAACAAAAACCAATGTGCAGCCCACTAAAGAACAGATTGATGAATTATTATTTGCCAATAAGATTGTAAAACATACCAAATCGAACGCCATTGTCCTGACAAATAACAAGCAACTGGTAGGATCCGGAACCGGACAAACTTCCAGGGTGGATGCCTTGAAACAGGCCATTGCAAAAGCAAACGGTTTTGAATTGCCATTGGAAGGAGCCGTTATGGCATCTGATGCTTTTTTCCCTTTTGCCGACTCGGTTGAAATTGCTGCCAATGCCGGAATTAAGGCGGTGATTGAGCCTGGTGGATCGATCAGGGATAAAGATTCCATCAAATATTGCAACGAACATGATGTGACTATGGTATTTACAGGTATCCGACATTTCAAACATTAACTACCTTTGCATCTAAAAATTATTAAAAACAGACAAATAAAATAAACAATGGGCTTATTTTCATTTCTTACCAAAGAGATCGCAATCGACCTGGGAACTGCTAATACCATCATTATTTATGATGATAAGGTTGTGGTTGATGAACCCTCCATTGTCGCTATCGAGAGAAATACCGGCAAGATCATTGCGATAGGTAAAAAAGCCATGATGATGCATGGAAAAACCCACGACAATATTAAAACTATCAGGCCCTTGCGGGATGGTGTTATTGCCGATTTTCAGGCTGCTGAAGTAATGATCAGGGAAATGATCAGAATGGTCGGTATAAAAAACGCCTGGTTTCCCCTTGCCCTGAAAATGGTAATCTGTATTCCTTCAGGTATCACGGAGGTGGAGCAGCGCGCCGTAAAAGATTCTGCAGAACAGGCAGGAGCCAAAGAGATCCGTTTGATCCATGAACCGATGGCGGCAGCCATCGGAATTGGAATAGACGTTCTTGAGCCGACTGGAAATATGATTATTGATATCGGTGGCGGCACCAGTGAAATTGCCGTCATCGCTTTGGGTGGAATTGTGAACAATACATCCATTCGAATTGCCGGTGATGATTTCACTTACGATATTGAAGAATACATGCGTAAACAGCACAACATTACCATTGGTGAACGTACAGCAGAACGCATTAAAATTGAAGTGGGATCGGCTCTGACAGAACTGGAAAATCCACCGGATGATTATGCCGTCCATGGACGTGACCTGCTTACGGGGATTCCCAAAGAAATAATGGTAAACTACAAAGAGATAGCTGCTTGTCTTGATAAATCAATTTCCAAAGTAGAAGCTGCAGTTCTGAACGCACTGGAGAAAACACCTCCCGAATTATCGGCCGATATTTACAGGACTGGTATTTATCTCGCAGGTGGTGGTTCACTACTGCGTGGCCTGGACAAACGAATCCATCAAAAGACAAAACTTCCGGTTCATGTAGCAGAAGATCCCTTGCGTGCAGTTGCCCGTGGAACGGGGATTGCTTTGAAAAACTTTGAAGAGTTTACCTTCCTGATCAAGTAAGAAACAAATGAATAGGCTTCATGCGGAATTTGATTATTTTCTTATGGAAACATCAGTTTTTTGTACTTTTCGTAATTCTGGAAGTAATTGCTTTCAGTATGTTGGTCAATTCGTATTCTTATCAGCGAACACTTTATTTTAATGCTGCCAATGATGTAACCAGCGATATTTTGAATACCAGCAATAACGTTTCCAGCTACTTCTTTCTGAAAGCAGAAAATAATAAGCTGCTTGATGAAAACGCCATACTCAGAGACAAGCTGAATTCTTCTTTTTTAAGTCCCTCCGATACATCAAAAATCAGGCAAGACAGCATGTTTGTCTATATCCCGGCAACGGTGGTCCGCAACACTGTGAACCGGTATGACAATTTCATGGTTTTGAACATGGGCAGGAAACAGGGAATTAAAAAGGAGATGGGGGTCATTTCCGATCAGGGAGTGGCAGGAATTGTCATAGGCGTTTCAAATAATTACTCCATTGCATTGTCGCTGTTAAACGAAAATGCAAAGATCAGTGGCCGTGTCAAGAAAAACAACCAGTTGGTGAACGTGGTCTGGGATCCGTATAACCGGGGCCTCGGAGAAGTTATTGACATCCCGGCGCATTTTAATTTAAAGGAAGGCGATACGATTGTAACCAGCGGGAACTCCTTTATTTTTCCGGCAGGAATGGTTATAGGAACCATTATTTCTTATCAAAGAAGCGAAAATGAAGGGCTGAGCACGGCCAGCTTTAAATACAGTACGCACTTTGGGCAATTACACTACGTTTATGTTATTAAAAACCTGAAGAAAAAAGAGCAGCTACAGTTAATTAGGGAGGCCGCACAATGAATCAACCCGTCGTAAAATATATTTTGAGGTTTTTTCTGCTCATTCTCCTGCAGGTTTTGGTGCTCGACAATGTGCCGTTTCACGGGTATATTGTGCCTTATGTTTATGTCATGTTTATCCTGTTGCTGCCTTTCCAAATCAACAAAAGCCTATTGCTGTTGCTGGCTTTTCTAACTGGAATTACTATTGACATTTTTGGTAATACACTGGGGTTGCACACGGCTGCTCTGGTATTCATAGCTTTTGCCCGGCCGGGAATATTACATTTCTATTTTCCACATTTGGAAGCTGATCCAAGTGAAGAACCAAGCATTGCAAAGCTCGGTTTCTATGGTTTTTTGAGGTATTCTTTCACGCTGATTCTGCTTCACCAGCTCGCTCTTACCTTTCTCGAGCTTTTCAGTTTCCACCACTTCTTTAACGCCTTATATGAAGTTGGATTGAATGCTTTGGTGACTACCATGGCAATTATGGTTATTGAACTGCTGTTTGTAAAAAGAAAAAAGCGAGCCACTCGTAGATAATCATGTCTTTTTTTTCTTTCCCTTTTTGACATCACAATGGAAATTTTATAAAATTAGGCCATGGAGCATTGCCAAATTACGTTTCATTAGCCCTCTTTATACCCATAAAAATTAAAAAGTTTGTGAAAAAAGTACAAGTGTTTTCAATCTTTTTATATTTTCACACCCATGCTTGAAACAAAAAATTAAACGACATCTCTTGTTACTTAAGCCATTAATAGCGTTAACATACTGAAAACAAGTTATAAATCATCATTTTATTCATTAAATTAAAATCTATGACCGATTCATTAAGTTATGTAAGTGGAACCAGCCAGATTCCTTTGCTGGGGATGACCATTGGTGAGATGTTTGATCAAACAGCCGCAAGTTATCCTGAAGTTGTTGCGCTGAGAGTAATTCATCAAAACATTAAATGGACCTATGCTCAACTTAAAGAACAAGTAGATCAATGTGCCATGGGCCTTCACACGATGGGACTGGAAAAGGACGATCGTATTGGCATTTGGGCCTTGAATCGTGCCGAGTGGATGGTGCTGCAATATGCCACCGCCAAACTGGGAGCAATCCTGGTAAATATCAATCCAAGTTATCGTGTAAACGAACTGGAATATGTCCTGAAACAGTCAGGATGCAAATTTCTGGTTTCCGACGAAAAATCACAATATTCGGATTATTCCGGAATGATCTACGAATTGTTACCACACGTACAATACAGTGAACCAGGGCAGCTTAGTTCGGTAAAAGCACCGAATCTTACAACTGTGATTACTCTGGAAACGGAAAAGAGAAAAGGTATGTTCAATTGGCAGGATGTAATGAACATCGGAAAAAAAGCCGACAATAGCGTTCTGGAAAAACTGGCTTCCAACCTGAGTTTTGATGAACCGATCAATATTCAGTATACCAGCGGAACTACAGGTTTCCCGAAAGGGGCTACCTTGAGTCATCATAATATTCTGAATAATGGATTTTTTGTAACAGAATCCATTCACCTGACCCACGATGACAAAATGATCATTCCTGTTCCTCTTTATCATTGTTTTGGAATGGTTATGGGAAATCTGGGTTGTCTATCCCACGCATCAACTGTCATTTATGCCAGCCGTTCTTTTGATCCCGAAGCGGTTATTAAAGCTACGGATCAGGAAAAAGCTACGGTTTTATACGGAGTTCCCACTATGTTTCATGCAGAGTTGAACCATCCCGATATTAAAAAATATGATGTAACAAGCTTGCGGGCTGGCATCATGGCCGGCTCAATTTGCCCGGTGGACTTAATGAAAAAGGTACAGGAAGTAATGAAAATGGATGACATGCAAATTGCTTACGGGATGACTGAAACAAGCCCGGTGAGTACACAAACCAAATCGGACACCCCTTTTGATAAACGAGTTAGTACGGTGGGAAAAGTTCATCCGCATCTGGAGGTGAAAATTGTTGATCCTGTTACCGGACTGGTGGTACAGAGATGTGAAAAAGGTGAGCTTTGTACGCGTGGTTACAGCGTAATGCTGGGCTACTGGAACGACGAAGGGAAAACGAAACAGGCTATTGACAGTGCTCGTTGGATGCACACCGGCGATTTAGCCACCATGGATGAAGAAGGTTATCTCAATATCGTTGGCCGGATCAAAGATATGATCATTCGCGGAGGCGAAAATGTTTATCCCAAAGAAATTGAAGCTTTCCTTCGTACACATCCCAAGGTAAATGATGCCCAGGTGATCGGTATTCCTGATGAAAAGTATGGCGAAGCCGTGATGGCCTGGATCATTGTAAATGATGGTATAGAAATTACCGAACAGGAACTCCATGATTTTTGTAAAGGAACCATTGCTCACTACAAGGTTCCTAAATATTTCAAATTTGTGGATGAGTGTCCGAAAACCGTTACCGGGAAAATTAGGAAAGTGGAGATGCGCCAGATCAGCATTAAGGAACTTGGACTGGAGTCTTTGCAGCAAAACGCTGAGAAGAATTAGAGAAATAGAAATCCAATCTGTCCAGCGTCCACATGAGCCAGAGTAGAGTTAATCAGATTCTATAGAAAAAATTTCTTCAAATGTATCTTTTTTCTTCAAGATAGAGACCAGGCCTTGTTCGTTGACTAAAATCCGTGTTGGCCTTGGAAACGAATTGGTGTTGGCGGCAAAGAAACTTGGGTCATAGGCTCCAGTTTTATAACAGCAAACCACATCCCCCCTGCAGGGTTTTCTTTGGAAAAACACTTTGTATTTTGAGATAATATCGCCTGAATAACAGAGGTTTCCGGCTATAAATGTTTCAAAAGGTTCTTTGTCTTTTCGGAAAGGTTCGTTGATAATTGTCCAGGGATTCACCGGAGGCAACAGCATGGCTGTAGCAAAACTGGTTACTGAGGCCTCTAAAGTTGTTAGATGGTGGGGGCCGGCAACATTTCTTACATGACTTACTTTTGCCAGTGTAATGCCCGAATCTTCAGCAATACTTCTTCCCGGCTCAATCACCAATTCCGGGTTATTAAGCAGCGCAAGACCCTTTTTTACGCTCATGGTTTTGCCTTGTACGATTATATTTCCCTTTAATATCTTTTCGAGCATTTTGTGCTTTGGAAAATCTGAATACATTTTTTCTCCGCTCCATACGCCGGGGCTAACCTGCCCGTTTTTATCAAGACCCAGCCCCCCTGATTCGTTGTTCCAGACAAATGTTTTTGACTGATCTCCGTTTTTACTGTTAAGAGATCCCGATCGTACGCGCTCTTCTAAATATACCCATTCTTTTTGGGTTACATAATCGACTGGAAATCCACCTCCTATATTGATTAATTTTACTGACAGGGGCATTACCTTTAGACTTAATTCGATCAGTATGCCCAGGGCTTCAAGATAGGCATCCGGATCGGTAACCTGTGAACCAATATGTGTATGAAAACCATGAAAATCTATATGTGTAAAACGTTTCAGATTTTGCATAATTTCTGGTATATTGTTGATGTTTTCGCCAAATTTACTCCATACGCCAGCTGTAAAAACGTTGGCATCGGTAACGTTGTTCATTTTAAAACCGGTCACTCTGATGGCTACTCGGGCTATTTTGTTTTGCAGGATGGCCCTGTCATTGATTATCTCCAGTTCTTCAAAACTATCGGCAATGAAAAACATATTTTTATTTACTGCCTCGTCGATCAGCCGGTTGCTTTTGGCATTTCCGTTGACATCAATATTGAACGGATCAATTCCGCCTTTGAGGGCCGAATGCATTTCATTAATGGAAGCAACATCAGCGCCAATCCCTTCCTTTGCCATCATGTTGAAAACACTGGGATGTGAGTTAACTTTTCCGGCAAATCGTATTTTTCCGTTGGGATATTCGTTTTTAAATACCCTTTTAAAATTCCTTACGTTTTGTATCATGATCGGGGCATAAATGATATGCAGGGGCAGGTCGAATTCTTTTGACCATTCCTGATGCGTTTTCCCGGCAATCAATATTTCTGATTCCGATTCATTCAGCGTGAAAAACCCATGGTTGTCATAGGATGGTGTTCCCCATTCGAAACCGTATTTCTCATTTTTAATTGGTTTCAGATCTGATTTAACAAAATGTACTTCCTTCATAGTAATTTGTTTTCAGGATTTATTAATTCTAAAAGAGGTAAATGTAATGGTTTCCAAGAGAAATCAGAACGAAGGTTTTCTTAAGATTGGTTAAAAATAGCGTTGAATCTTCAGTTTCCCTGGATTTAAACCCAGGGAAACTGACATAAATCAATCGCGTAAGCTGGCGATCAGCCGTTTGGGATTTATGAGCAAATCCAAAGCATCGTTGATGGACTTGCAAACCATGTTTGCGGCCAGGATACTTTCTGCGGAAGCACCTTCCTCCTGAATTACAGCAATGCCCAGGGCCGTTTCTTTAAGCATCAGCCTGTCGTTGCGTCCGTTTCCAATGGCAACGGTACGTTGAGCACCTAAATTTTGAATGTAGCTCAGCTTTGACCCTGACTGGTTGCCGGCATCCAGAATCTTTAAAGAAACCGGAATTCCTTTCAATTCCTGTGCGGCAAGGCCAAAAGTATCTGCGGTTACCACATGGATTTCAAAAAGTTTCGATAAGGCGATCAGCCGTTTTTTTACCCCGGGAATTAATTTTCCATCGATGCTCATGGTTCCGTTATAATCAAGAACCAGAAAATTCAGTTCCAGTTTTTTGAATCCGGAAATATCAAGGTACCACATTTTTTTAATGTCCGAATAGTTTGAGAATGTCGTTGCCGTTGGCAAAGATGAGGAGCGCGAAAAGAATAATCATCCCTACAATCTGTGCGTTTTCCAGGAACTTGTCGCTGGGTTTTCGCCGGGCGATTATTTCATAAAGCAGAAACAATACGTGGCCACCATCCAGCGCCGGAATGGGCAGCACATTTAAAATGGCAAGCATGATAGATAAAAAAGCGGTCCAGTGCCAGAAAATTTCCCAATCCCAGACGCCGGGGAAGATATTTCCGATCATAATAAAACCCCCCACATTTTTATAGGCCTGAACCTTTGGAGAAACAATTAGTTTCAGCTGTTTCAGGTAATTGTCAATGCCGTAATATGTCCGTGAAATGCCTGCCGGAATGGCCTGAAGAATTGTGTATTTCTTTTGGTCAAGCTTGAAAGGATACCTTACTTCAACACCCAATAATCCTGTTTGACCCAAGTTAACAGATAAATTCAACGTATCGACTCCTCTTTTGGCGATCAGTGTGATCTTTTGATTTTTATGCTTGATAATAGCATTCTTAAAACCAGAGAAATACTTGATATATTGCCCGTTCAATCCCAAGATCGTATCTCCTACATGAAGTCCTGCCGCTTTTGCTACAGAGTTTTTGGCAAACTTTTCTGCCACAAAAGGAATGCGTGGCGTCAATAACGATGCTGCATTTTTATTTTTTATAAGCGTGCGGATTGTATTGGCAGGAAACTGCAGCGTAACCGTATCATTGTTTCTGAACACCTTGGCTGTCTTCGCCTGATTCAAGATGATCACCAGGGGTATTTTCTGGAAATTTTTCACATTTTCCCCGCCAATACTTATGATTTTGTCTCCATCGCGGAATCCCATCTGCTGTGCCAGGCTGTCGGCGACAATGCCATATTTGTTCACTTGCTGGGTCGACAGATAAGTTTCTCCAAAATAGGCCAGCAGGCCCATGTATATCACGAAAGCGAGTATCACGTTCATGGTTACCCCTCCAAGCATAATGATCAGTCGCTGCCAGACAGGTTTAGAACGAAATTCCCAGGGCTGTGGCGGTTGCTTCATCTGCTCTTTGTCCATGGATTCATCAATCATCCCGGATATTTTTACATAACCTCCCAGCGGAACCCAGCCCACACCATATTCGGTTTTTTTATAATTGAATTTAAAAATTGAAAACCACGGATTAAAAAAGAGATAAAATTTTTCAACCCTGGTTTTGAATATTTTAGCGGCTGTAAAGTGTCCCAGTTCATGGATTACCACCAAAATGGATAGGCTCAGTAATAGCTGTAATATTTTGATTAAAATAGTCATGTTTAATGCAATGTTTTTTTGATGAATTCATCTGCTCTGACCCTGCAAAGTGCATCTGTTTTAAAATAATCTTCCAAAACAGGCGATTGAATAAAAGGAAGGTTTTGCATACAATGTTCTACCACTTCCGGGATTTGCATAAAACCGATCTGTTTTCTGAGAAATGCCTGAACAGCTAATTCATTGGCAGCGTTCAGAATACAAGGTATATTTCCCCCTTTTTTCAACGCGTCAAAAGCAAGTGCAAGGTTACGAAATTTTTTCATATCAGGCAGCTCAAAACTCAGGTTGCTAACCTGGCTTAAGTCCAGTCGTTCAAGCTTATTGACATAGCGTTCCGGATAGCTGAGTGCATATTGAATGGGAATTTTCATATCAGTAGTCGCAAGCTGTGCTTTTACAGAACCGTCAACAAAATACACCAGCGAATGAATGATCGATTGCGGATGGATCAGGATTTCAATTTGTTCCGGTTTCAAATCAAAAAGCCATTTGATTTCTATGGCTTCAAGCCCTTTGTTCATCAAGCCAGCCGAGTCAATACTCGTTTTTCCACCCATGTTCCAAACAGGATGTTTCAGCGCTTCTTCCGGGCTTACATTATGCAAATGATCTGCCTTTTTCCCTACAAAAGGGCCTCCCGATGCCGTCAATACGACTTTCTCAATCGGATTGTTAAACTCGCCTGCCAGGCATTGAAAAATTGCCGAAGGTTCTGAATCAACAGGAATCACCGGAGTTTTATTTTCCAGGGCAACTTTTGTGATCCATGCTCCGGCTGCTACCATGCTTTCTTTGTTGGCCAGTGCAACCGGTTTTTTGTTTTTGAGTGCAGCAAGAAGTGGTTTCAGCGCATCAAAACCTACGATGGCCATCATAACAATATCAATGCTGTCCATTCCGGTTACCTGCTCCAGTGCGGCTGCCCCGGCATAAACTTTTATATCCAGGGGATCAAGAGCATCCGATACTTTTTGATAATGCTTTTCATTGCCAATAACTACCACATTGGGACGAAAAACCTGCGTCTGTCGGATCAGTAGATCCGCATTCTCAAAAGCAGTAAGCACTTCCACTTCAAAGTGTTCATTTTGCTGTTGGATCACCTCGAGCGTCTGAACGCCGATCGAACCTGTAGAACCGAAAATAGCTACTTTTTTCTTCACAAATTACAGATGTACTTTATTGAAAATTAATGTAATCGGTTGGGTTTACCGGATTACCGTTGTACCACAGCTCAAAATGCAAATGTGGTCCTGTTGTCAGTTCCCCGGAATTCCCGACAATGGCGATAGGGTCACCGGCTTTCACCAGATCGCCTTCCTGTTTCAGCAGCGTGGCACAGTGTTTATAAACAGAGATAAGATTTCCAGGATGCTGGACAACAATAATATATCCAGTTTCAGGTGTCCATGCTGATAAAATCACCGTTCCGTCTAGCACCGATTTTATGGCCTCATTATGAGATGCCACAATGTCCACGCCGTAATGCTTTTCCAGCATGTCAAAAGGGGCGGTGACAATCCCATCAAGAGGAACGAAAAAGTTCTGATCCTGAATTAAAACTTTGCTTGGAATAGCTGAAGAACCATCTGATTGGGATGGAAACAGGTTAAACCGTGTCTGATTTTCAAACCTCACTCGCATGAGACTGTCTTGTTTTGTCTTTCTGTCACGGATTGTATCGTAGTTTATGGGTGCACTTTTAGGCGGGGTGTAGTTTTCGGGAACTTCCTTATTATCTAAAAGGTTTTTGATGTTGGTAAGATAGATGTCTTTTTGCTTTGAATCCCGAAGGAGTGAATCAACGGTCTGGTTTAGATGGTACAATTCCATTTTTTGATTGATATCTGGATAACCGGGAATGTACTCCCGCAGCGACGTGTATGAGATCAGAAAAAAAGTCAACACAATAAAAATAATAGCCAGGCTAAAAAGGGTGGTGATGACTTGTATGCGTGTTAAACGAAAACTAAAACGTTCCTCAAAAGTTTTTTCGCTTAAAAATACCAAACGATAAGTAGTCCGAAGCTTTTGGTACCACTTCTTTTTATCCTTTTTTGTTGCCATGGCTTATTTTTGACATCGGCAAAGGTAAGAATTAGTTTAACCTTAAATCCGCAAGGACATATCTATTACGAAGCCGCACTGCACGCCATTATTGAGAATGCTCAAAAAAACCTACTCACCGTAGCTTATGCTACGGCTGCGTTGCTTTTTTCTGCGCTACGCCAATACTGACGCACATTACGACTTCTCATAACGATACTCCTTGCAGATTTAAGGTTTAAGGTAAATATGAGTATAAAACGAGGCGATCAACTCACTGAATTCTCAAAAGTAATCGTGATCTTACCGCGCAGGATGCCTGAAAAAAAGATCGATAAATCATTACATTTGCATCTTAACCAAAATAAATTTCGCAAAGAGCAGTTTTAATAAGCAAAAACCTTTTTGAAAGCAATAGATAAATATCGTCTCTTTTTTGTAGTCATGTTTTTCGGCCTGCTACTGGGAGCTTCAGGATGTTCCACTCGTCGCAATACGCTGGTTGCGAGACTTTATAATCGCGTGACAAGCCACTACAATGTGTATTGGAACGGGAAACAAAGTATTGACAAAGGTGTTGATGAGATTCGCAAAAATGCCACCGACAATTTTAGTAATGTACTGCGGGTTTATAATTATGGCGATAAAACCATGGCTCAGAAGGTTTCACCACTGATGCAAGATGCAATCAAACAGGCTTCGGTGGGCATCCAGCAACATTCCATGATTTTTAATGGACAGGAACTGATCCGGTGGGTACAAAACAGTTATTTGCTGATGGGGCAGGCCAATTTTTATAAAAAAGATTTTACCGCCGCGCGGCGGATCTTTGATTTCATTGCCCAAAAATACAGTTATGATCCTATTCATTATTACGGGATGCTCTGGCTGGCAAAAACATATCTTGAATCAGGAGATTATGAAAAAGCCGATGCACAATTGAATTTGTTGCGAAGCCGTTTGACGGATAATGATGTTCCGATTCCTGTTAAAGAACAACTGCCACTGGTGGAAGCAGATCTGTATCTTGCCCAAAACAATCCCGATGATGCCTATTCTTATCTCGAAGATGGATTGAAAACGTGCAGGAACCGACAACTTCGTACGCGTATTTTATTCATTCTCGGGCAGATCAATCAAAAAGAAGGACATCTGGATGTTTCGGCAAATTATTTTAAAGATGTTATCAAAAGAAACCCTGCGTTTCAGCTTGATTTTGAGGCGCGGCTCAGGTTGGCAACAAGTTATGATACACTGCAGAATGATCATAAATATGTTGAAAAGACCTTGGAAAAAATGGCGTCATCCAATCAGTATCAGCCGTTTCTTGATAAAATTTATTATGCCCTGGCTCAAGTGGCCGAAAAAAATCATCAGGATACCTTGATGATCCATTATTTAAAACTTTCGGTAAGTCATGGTGAAAAAGATAACTGGCAAAGAACCAAGGCTGCCGTGAAACTTGCAAAAACCTATTTCAGCAAGGGAGATTATCCTCTTTCACAGGTTTATTATGATACTGCCGTTCAGGCTATTCCCAAGGATTACCCGGATTATGACCAACTCAAAAAGACTGCTTCTGTATTATTTCAGGTTGTGAATTATTTGCAAACCATTCAGGTTCAGGATAGTTTACAAAGAATGGGAAAAATGGATACGGCAACATTATATACTTCCATAGACCACCGGATAGTCGCTGTTAAGAAAGAACAGGAAAAAAAGAAAGAAGCGCAGTCTGAGGCTCAGACCGGAACTTCTGGTTACCAGTCGTCAGCGTCTGTTCCGCAAACTGGCGGTTTGTGGTATTTTGATAATCCGGCTGCCAAATCAAGGGGCTATAATAAATTCATACAACGATGGGGTGACAGGAAATTGGAAGATATGTGGTTTTTAAGCCGGAAACAAAGCATTCTTTCAAGCCAATCTACTGTAGATAATGGAGGAACAATAACGCAACCTGCCGCGAATGTTTCTCGAAAACGGGAAACTGTAAATGCATCTAATCCGCTAACAAGAGCATTTTACCTGAAAAGTATTCCCCGTACAAAACAGGCTTTTATGATCTCTGATTCACTGATCATGAGTTCTTACAAGAGTCTGGGATTTTTGTACCTGGAAACACTTCATGATACAGCTCGTGCACTGAAGACTTATCTGACGTTGCAACAGCGTTTTCCGTCAAGACCTCAAAAACTTCAAAACTGGTACACATTATATCAGATATATTCCGGATTAAATCAGGAAAAACAGGCGCAAGTTTACAGGGATATGATCGTGAAGAATTATCCCAACAGCCTTTATACTAAAGTAATTCAGAACCCTAATTATTATAAAGAACTGGTCACTGCACGTGAAGAAGAGTCCAAACTTTACAGCCGGACTTATGACGCGTTTGAAAATCAGGAATATTACCGGGCCATTAATTACACCAAAAGGGCTATGCAAACTTATCGTGACGATACCGTATTGATGCCAAAGTTTTTGTACATCAGGGCAGTTTCTCTTGGCAAGGTCGAAGTCCCAGATTCATTGTACAATGCGTTGCGGCTATTAATGAAGTCTTATCCCAACAGTGCATTGGTACCCCGCGCAAACACCATTATTCTGATGTTGCAAAAGGAATATGGCATTGGGATCACGCCTGTTCAACGTGCTGCTTTGCTGGCAAAAGGGAAACAACAAAAACAACAAGGGCCTTATGCTTATGATGAAAATGCACCGCATCTGGTAATGTTGGTAATCAAGACCGGAACGGTTCAATTACAGCCTTTGGTGGTTCGTCTATCGGATTTCAACCAGAAATACTTTAAGAGAGCACGGCCGGAAATAAAGAATGTTCCATTTGATGCAAGCAACGAGCTGATTACCATCGGAAGCTTTGAAAATATGGTAAAGGCAGCTTCCTACTTCAGGGCTTTGAAAAATAATGCTTATGTTTTTTCCGGCGTTGAGAAAAAAGATTATGAGTTGTATATGATATCTTTGAAGAATTATCCTTTATTTTACAAGGATAAAAACATAAAATCTTATCAGGAATTTTTTAGTGAATATTATCAGGAATAATAAATCAACCCAAACCAAAAAAGAGATGAAAATGTATTCAAACGGAGACACTCCCATGCCTAACATTCTTGCACGGGAGACGAAGATCAACGGCGATTTGGAAACCGAAGGAGATATCAGAATTGATGGAAGAGTTTCGGGAAAAATCCTTGCAAAGGGAAAGGTTGTTGTAGGCAGCGAAGGCTATGTGGAAGGAGTGATTAAATGTAAAAATATTGACATTTCCGGAGAATTAAAGGCCGATATTCAGGCTGAAGAGCTGACAGTTCTGAAGGCCACGGCCAAAATTACCGGCAATATTATCACTCCCAAAATATCCATTGAACCGGGTGCCATATTTGTTGGCAACTGCAAAATGGATACCAATGGAAAAATCCAGGGGGATGAACGAAAAGAAAAAGAAAAAAAACAGTCCTCTTAGTTTTTATGCCAAATACTCTGCTCTGGCTTTTGAAATGATCATCATTATTTTGGCCGGAGTTTTCGGTGGCATGGAACTGGACAAAGTGGTAAAATGGAATTTTCCGGTATTTACCCTTACGCTTACCCTGTTAGCTGTTGTGAGTGCCATTGTTTACGGAGCACGTGAAATGTTTAAAAAGGATAGGTGATATTCTTTGCTTTTTTCCTTTAAACTTTCACCTTCTAATTCTGAGAAGGATCCATCACATATCCAATAAACAAAATAGCATTGGTATATTTTTCTTTGATGGCAAAGAGAAATGGATGGTTAAATGAAATAGATGGGGGTAATGTTCCTGTACTACCATTAAGGCCGACCACTGTGACTGCAGCAGCCTCTGTTCCTTCCTCATCAACGTTAATGTACGTTTTCTGTAGAACTTGGGAGATAGAAAACCCTCCGGTAAGATTGATATTTGAAAAGTCAGCAGAGTCTGAAAATACAATTCCGAGCTCCAGGTCCGAAAGATCATTATTTAGTCGATCCTTACCAAGCAAAATTTAAGTTAAATTGATTTTGACTGAGTAATATTTTAAGATTTTTCCCGAAGGAAAAATAAAGCCAAAGAAGTTC
>VAPK010087843.1_pt1 | contig 20127 bp, 24 predicted proteins | sample 3395031 | NCBI WGS metagenome assembly VAPK01 (sample SAMN08290443, study PRJNA428436) | hydrothermal vent metagenome | isolation source: Deep-sea hydrothermal vent chimney 1 | place: Pacific Ocean: Juan De Fuca Ridge
AGTCTCGGTGCAGACTACGAGCTTCTCACCGCATACGGTAAAAACTTTTTAAACTTTACAGTTACTCAGGGTCTCTGGAATGTCCTGGGCGGTATGTCAAACAACGACCCTTATGCAAGCCGGGTTGGTGTCAAGAGCGATTTCACGAAATTCGGCTTTAGCCTGATGCGCCTTCAAAAAATATCTGCTCCGATATTTCTGCTGCTGAAGGTAAGCGGTCAATATTCTCCAAACAATCTAATCTCCTATGAGCAGTTCTATATCGGCGGAGACAGCGGATATGCAGCTACAGCTGAGCTGAGAATAGCTCCTCTCGCAAATAAAAAGCTGCTCCAGCTTGCCTTTTTTATAGATGACGGAAGCATCCATGTAAACAATGCAGTTGTAGGACAGAAAAGCAATCGCAGCTTAACCGGCATCGGAACAGGTGTCAGATTAAACCTTCCTTATAAATTTAACATAAGAGCAGATGTCGGATTTCCTATTAAGCTCTTCAAAGAATGCAGACGGTCATAGCAGTGCATTTTATCTGCAGATAACAAAAACATTTTAATAAATAAGGATGGAGAAAGATAATGGTTAAGGAAAAGAAAGCGGAAAAAGAGGTTGCAGTGACTCAAGAAAAAAAGGTAAAAAAAGAGAAAACGGCGGAAGCGATTTATTCCAAGCCCGTAGCTCTTAATTCCGAACTGCAAAGGCATGTAAAGATAGCGAAGGTAACAGATTACGGGTTTGCAAAGCAGCTGAATTCCTCAGTCCTGACAGGTTATGAATTCTTTGAGGCCGCAAAATATTATCCCATAGCGTTTTCCAAAACACCCAATGAAGAGATAATGCTGGTTGCAATCCTCGGAGTGGCCGACAATGCCTTCACCGATGAGCAGGGGAAATGGAAAGAAGGGTTCTATATACCTGCATTCATAAGAAGATATCCTTATATTCCGGCAAAGACCGATGATAAAGGCGACGGCAATCTGCTTGTTGCCGTAGTAGATTCGGCCTATAAAGGATTTGATGCAGAAGAGGGCGACAGACTGTTTGACGATGAGGGGAAGAATACTCCCGCATTGGACAGAGCCGTTGAATTCCTAAAGGCTTATAACGCGCAGTTTGAAGTCACAAAACAGTTTGTAAACATATTGAAAGAGCTGGAGCTTTTTGCCGCAGTCGATGCCAATATAAAATTGGCCGACGGCACAAGTTATGTAATGAGAAATCTTCTTGTGGTCGATGAAGCAAAGATGCTGAAGCTTGATGACAAGCAATTGCTGAGCTTAACAAAGATGAATAACAATCAGAGGGGATATATAGCCTGGATTTACGCTCACATATTTTCCTTAAACAATTTTGTCAAAGTGATAAATAAATGATCTTACCTGCCGAGAATCTCTTTCCCTCTTTGCATGCAGCAAACAGTTTCAAATGCGAGGCTGCCGGGAAGCATACTTTCTATAGCAGGATGCCGATAAATAGATAAAAAATTGAATGGGGTTTTTAAGAAAAACAAAATAACAGATGAAGAGTGGGAGAAGATGAATAGTTATGTGCTTAGTATCGTAAAAGATAAAGATTTGAACACGGCTCTTACTTATGCACACAATCTATATAATATTACAAAAAAGGCATACGGTTCGAATCATGCGAACTCCGTAACTGCCATCAACAATCTCGGCTTTATCTATCTTATGAGAAAAGAGTTTTTAAAAGCCGAGTCTTATCTTCTTCTTGCGCTTGAGACAGCGGAAAAGGTGCACGGAAAATACAGTAAAGAAACGGCGTTGATAAACGCCAATCTTTCGCAGCTGTATATTTCAAAGACAAAGGAGGCGTATGAAATCGATGCCAAAGCCAATGACAAAGAACTTTCATAAACTGCCGTATGCAGGCAAATGTAAGGAGGCCATATCATGAGTGGACCTAATACACAAAGAGAAACTGTAATCGCTCAGAGACAGTATAAGAAAAGAATAAAAAAGAATGAAAAAGGTAAAAGAAAGAAAGAATAATCTGCTCTTCTTTTCAAAAGAACTCAAGAAATACAGAAACAGACGTATCAGAAAAAGCGTAGGAACCAACTTCAGCGATGCTGTGATATGCAGACTTTCCGATGTTAAGAATATTGCCGCATCCGTACTTATCATATCCGCTCTGTCTGCTGTTTCCGCTTATGCTCTGCCGCAGGGCGGCAATGTAGTTGCCGGAAGCGCCTCCATCTCAACTTCGGGTTCAACAACAATGCTCATAAATCAGGCTACAAACAGGGCAATAGTTGACTGGAACAAGTTCAACATCAATGCCAATGAGCTTGTCAAGTTCATGCAGCCGGGAAAGGCCTCCGTTATATTGAACAAGGTTATAGGAACAGATCCCTCAAGCATACTCGGAGCTCTGCAGGCAAACGGCAGAGTATTCCTGGTCAATCCCAACGGTATAGTCTTCGGTCAGAATGTTGCAGTTGATGTTGCCGGTCTTGCTGCTATAACATTCGATATTAAAAATAGCGACTTTATGAACGGCAATTACACATTCAATCAGGATACAAACAAGAATCTCTCCTACATAATCAACAAAGGAACAATAAAGATATCGGACAACGGCTTTGTATTCCTTGTTGCCCCTTCGGTATCAAACGAAGGACTGATAGTAGCCAATCTCGGCAAAGCGGTTCTCGGTTCCGGAAAAGGCTTAACGGTTGATTTCTTCGGAGACGGCACAATAACCTACTCCGTTACCGGCAAGGTACTGGAAAGGTCGAAGGACCTAACGGTCAGCCGATGGCAACTGCAGTAAGCAACTCAGGCAAGATCAAAGCGGACGGGGGACAAATTATCCTTACTGCAAATGCAGCCAACGCAATACTCTCATCGGTTGTCAACAACTCCGGCATCATAGAGGCAAAGTCGCTTGTCGATAAAGACGGCAAGGTTATCCTGGAGGGGAATAACTCGGGAGCTGTCATCAACACAGGTACGATAGATGCCTCATCTGCTCAGGCAGGAGCTTCAGGCGGAAGCGTTGATCTGCATAGAGAGTATGTAATCAATCCGGGAATAATCAAAGCGGACGGCAGTGCAAATGCAGACGGCGGAACTATACTTTTGAAGTCTGAAAAAGGGACACTCGTTGGTACCGACAGTGTTATTTCTGCAAACGGAGTCGGAGAGAACTCAAACGGCGGTAATATAAGAATACTGTCCGATATGACCAATGGAGTTTCCATAATTAATTCAGGAGCGGCACTTTCGGCAAAAGGCGGAATAACAGGCGACGGCGGATTTATAGAGGTAAGCGGACACAGCTTTCAAATGGCTGGTGATGTTGCTCTTGCTGCTGCAGGCGGGACTGGAGGAACATTTTACTGGATCCAACGGATATCACAATAGTGGATGCTGCACATGGTACATCTGATTATAATGGAACAGCCTCTCTTCCTGCTGGCGGACTTCTTTTTACTACTGCCGATGTAAATGGTAATAATAATACCATAGCTTCAGGTTATCTTACTTCATTAACCGGTAATATTATTTTGCAGGCACAAGATAACATTACTGTAAATTCAATCACAACAAATTCTCTTACTTGGTTGATTTTTGCATCTGCTAATTTAATTTTCTAGGCCGGCAATAATATTACATTTTAGGGCACGGCATTTACAATAGATACCGGTGGGGGCATTGTTCACTTAGAGGCAAGTTCAATTGATGCTACAAACGGTACAATCTCTACAACTACCACAACAGGAGTCATAGATCTTGGTGCTGTTAAATTGAATACCTACAATGGAAACGTTACCTTGATGGCTACAGATTTTTCTATGGGTAGTGCCGTAATAAACGCAGGCACTGGAACTGTAACAATCGCTCCGGCAAGCATCCGGAACAACTATGACTCTTGGCGGAGCTACGGGTTCTTCAATGATCGATAACACAGAGCTTACTAAAATAACCGCAGTTTCTCTTGCATCTACAAGTGTACCTACACTCCATCTAATTACAGCCGGCGACATAACGCAAACTACAGCAGGAAATGTAACCGTCCCCAACCTTGCCTTAGAGGCAAACAGCGTAACATTGACCAACACATCAAATGATGTGCTACAATAGCTGGTATAACAACAGGAGCATTAAGTTATACCGATTTAGGCAACCTCACAGTCGGAACTGTTGACGGTATAACCGGTATAACAACATCCGGCGGCGATGTTAATGTTGCAACAACCGGTACGGGAACCCTTACTCTTAACAGAGCAGTTGCAACATCAGGCGGTAATATAACCCTTGCTCCTTCCGGCAGTTTTACTCAAAATTCCGGAGCGACGATAAACTCCGGAGCAGGTAAGATTTCAATCACAACAGACAGTATTGCCCTTGGGGCGGCGATTACCGGAAGCGGCAGTATTACTCTGCAGCCGAAGGCAGTATATATAACAATAGACATCAACGATAGTACACCAAGTACTTTTGACCTTACTTCAGCAGAAATTGCAGATTTGACGAATGATTTCAACTCTATCACTATCGGCCGTTCCGGCGCAATTAATATAGGTGCAATTACCTTTTATGACCCGGTAACGATTCAATCTCCTGCACCAGGCGGTACCATTGCGGTCAACGGTCAGATTACAGGTGCAAGCAATGCTTCAATTACTCTTAGAGGCGGCACACCACAAAATAATGATGTGATGGGAACCACCACGCTGAATGCTGATATTGTAACAGTCGGAAATGCAATTACGATTGATGATGATGTTCTTCTCAGATCTCCTTCAACCGTTACACTTAATACTACTAGTGGGGCTTCTACAGACGCTGGTGTTTTAACCCAATGGAACCACTACCATGAAGGGTGCCATAAATACAGGCGGCAACATAAGCATTACGACAGGTGCGATAACCTTCAGTGGTAGTGGAAGTGTAAATGCCAACTCCGGCTTAAACGCTGTTGACTTAACGGCTCAGACGGAGCTATCACCAGCGGGACTGCGACAGCTGATGTTACCGGTATCTCATTGGCAGCAACTGCAGCAACAGGCATAGGCGGAGCATCTCCTAAAGAAATAGATATGAGCGTCAACAAGGTTGATGCAGCTACTGGCACAGGCGGAATATATCTCGGCAATGATAAAGCCCTGACTATTGATAATATTAAAGCCGGTTCGGGCAATATTGTTGTTAAGCTTATCAAGGGAAATATACTGTTGATACTGTAAGAGCGGACAATGGCGGCGTTGACCTTGAGACCGGTTATGGTTCCATAATAGATAACAACGGTTATGCACCCAATATCCTGGCAACAGCCGATTCCACACTTGCTGCACATGGCGGAATTATAGGAAGTATGAATGATCCTCTTGATGTCCATATTATCGGAGGAAAACTTTCCGTATCGGCAACAGAAAATCATCGTTTAATATCGATGAATATCAACGGAGTTGTGAAACCGTCCAATACACTCGATGCCCTCAATACACCTCAGGGACTAATTATATTCAACGGCAAAATGCTTGGAGGCGGAATTATGGAAAAGATTTACCATAAAACGTCAACAGACAGTCAAATTTCCAATGATCCGTACGAGTTCGGCATATTCGAAGAGTGGCTGCTGAAAACCATTACTGATATGACATTTGAAGATAATTTGAGCGAAGATAAGATTGAGAACAGGATAAGCGAGCTTGTTTCTAAGGAATGGTTGTAATATCTTGTATCTTGGGAATGTATCGTTACATTTGGTATAACTCCTTCATAAAATACTTATGCCCTTTCTTTTATAAGGATAGGGCGTAGGCAATGAAATTGTTGATAATATTATTACTGGGAGGCTGGCCGACCTGCCTGTGTATCCGCACGCAGACAGGCGAAAAATATGCAGGCAGAACGAAGCAATCTCTCTATCCTGCGGCACAATCACAGGCAGGATGCCTGTGATACTGAGATTGCCGCGGCTTCGCTCGCAATGGCCTCCCTTCTGTCACTGCGAAGCCGTAGGCCGCGACAGTCTTATTTAGATTAATTCGCTGATCTTGCAACAATAAAATATGATAATAAAATAACATTTTTAGGTAAGATAAAATATTTTGTAAAAGGAGCGATTGTTTTAATGAAAAGATTTCAAAAAGTAATGTTGGTTTTGTTGTTTAATATGTCAATCATCGGTTTAGCTGGAAATTCTTATGCAGGAAGCATTCGGCAGCACAGAGTAAAGACTATCTTTGATTACAAACAAGAACTGAAGTTGACAAATAAGCAGACTTCTAAGATAAAAGAGACACTAATTAAATTAAATAAAAGAGTAACTCTTTTGAAAGCCGAACTTATTGTTGCCGGTTCTAATTTACAGGCACTATTGAAGAAGAATGGTGATATTGGACTGATAGACAAGAAACTCAGAGACATCTCTGATTACAGAAGAGGAATTATTATTACCGATTTGATATCATCAAGAAATATCAAAGGTGTACTTACTGAAAAACAGTTAAAAGAGTGGAGGGGGATTCAAGCCGAAAATAGCAAGAAAAGAATGACCGCAAAGGCACAGTAAAAAAGTGTGCAAATATTTATAGCTACTCTATTTCTGCTCTTCCGTTTTTGTCGTAAATATATGTTTTGTCTTCTTCCTCATCTCTTGCCCTCTCGTGTGAACCATTATAAAACGGCATATTTTTAGACAATCCGCATTGACAAATGTAGTACTTTTTTGCTCCGGCATGCATTTTATGCTATCATTAGACAATGGTAAATTCTAATATAGCATTTCTTAAATATATTTAAAACATACCTTCATATAATTACTTAGTTGGGAGAGCAGCATGGTCTTAAATTTAAGTTTTGGTACTAATAAAGTGCAGGAGTTTTTTCAAAAAAGTGGGTTTTCTTTTAAAATCAAAGAATTGCCCACTTCGGCAAGAACTGCTCAAGAAGCAGCTGACTCAATCGGGTGCGATATTGCCCAGATTGCCAAATCATTAATATTCGAAGATATAGACAGCAGTGAACCTATTTTAATAATTGCCTCAGGAACAAACAGAGTAAGCATAAAAAAGGTTGAAGCCATTGCAGGATTAAAAATTAAAAAGGCAAATGCAGAATTTGTAAAGGAAAATACCGGATTTACTATAGGCGGCGTACCGCCGGCAGGGCATATCAAACGTTTAAAAACCTATATTGATCGCGATCTTCAAAAATATGATGTTATTTGGGCCGCTGCAGGCACACCATTTGCAGTATTTCAGCTTAAACCACAAGATTTGCAAAAACTAACGGATGGAAAACAGGTGGATCTCGCTGAGGAAAAATAAGGATAATCGAATACTGCAATAAAAAACAGATTTAAGCTTTTAGCTTTTCTTTTAATTTAAAATAGATTCTCCACATAATGAGACCACTGCACAATAAGCACCTTCATTACTTTAACTATATCACCCGATTTCTCAATACAAAATTCGGACAAATCAACATTCATTTTCTTATAAGCTTGTCATTTAGATTGAATAGGCGGTATAACTATTGGAGGAACGCTCATCCTAATGGTTATAGACTGAACAAGTTCCCTAAGATATGGCCATGCAGTTATTAGTACAGTGGTTTCGGCAAGCATCTTGAAAATGTCATCATCAATGGGAAGTTCCGATGAAAAATCGATTGTAAAAGTTGATTTTATCGTAATAAATTTATTTTCCTTATTTTCTTTATCACCTACAGAGAGATCGAAGTCTTGAAACACTCTGAAATTTGAATTGTCAAGCAGCTGATAAGCGGCCTTTTTATCAATATAAACCTGTTTTTCGTTTTGCTTCTGCTCCGCTTCATCATTAAACTTCGCCTCGATTTTATTTAACGATATTCTCAGAAGTTTGAGTCCCTCGCTAAATTTGTTAAACGCCTCAATAGATTGTTCCGTTTGTTCTTCCTCTTCTACTTCCATTTATGATCTCCTAAAAAATATTTGTTTTCCTTAAATTGTTTTGCCACAAATCTTGATACCTTGTAACCATGCATCATTCCAGCCATCATTCTTATCTCACTTGATAAGATATAAAGTCTCTTCTCTGCCCTTGTTATACCTACATAAAATAGCCTTCTCTCCTCCTGCATCTGATCCTGGTCTATTAGTGCATTACTATGCGGAATAATTCCGTCGTCCGCACCAACAATTATTACAATGGGAAATTCCAACCCTTTTGAAGCATGCAGTGTCATTAGATTTACATTATCATCTGTTGCATCATCGCTGTCATCTGTTAAAGCCGCTCCGTCAAGAAACACCTCAAGCGAACTATCCTCTTTTTTTGAATGCTCAATGACGGCATTTCTAAGCTCTTCGATATTTGCAAGTCTATTTTCAGATACGGTATCACCCTTATTTTTTAGCATATCGACATAGCCCGACTTAGTTATGATAAAATTAAACAGGTTGACAACATTATCTATACCTTTTGCCTCTTTTATTAGTTTGTAAAAGGATAAGAGTCCCGATACTTTTTTCTGCTGCATCAACACTCCAATCGCATCGAATAAAGATAATCCGTTTTTATCAGCGGCAATTTTCAGCAATTCTATAGTTTTTTTGCCTATTTTTCGTGATGGAACATTTACAATTCGTTCAAAGCACACATTGCTTTCACCATTCTGCACAAGCTGCATATACGATACAATATCTTTGATCTCTTTTCTGTCATAAAATCTGTGCCCTTTAACTATCATATACGGAACTTCACCCGCAAGCTGCATCTCTATAATCCGAGATTGTGAATTTGTTCTATAAAAAACAGCTATATCGGAAAACTTAACACCGTTATTATGTTCTTTTTTTATGATGGATAAGACTTTATAGGCTTCATCTCTGTCGGTCGCTGTTCTTAAAAATTTTACAGGGTCGCCTTTAACATTATCAGTCCAAAGCTGTTTCTTGGTTTTGTGAAAATTCTTTTTTATCACATCCGATGCAAGCATTAAAATAGATTTTGTGGATCTATAATTCTGATCCAACTTAAAAACCGTTGCATCTTTAAAATCAATTAAGAACCGATCTATGTTTCTAATATCGGCACCCCTGAAACGATATATGGACTGGTCATCATCGCCAACAACACATATTGAGCGGTATTTTTTTGAAAGAAGTGACAAAAGCTTATATTGTATAGCATTTGTATCCTGGAATTCATCAACAAACAGATGTCTATAACGCTCCTGATATTTCTGAAGTATGTCAGGATTATTCGTAAAAAGAAGAACAACATTTGAAATAAGATCATCAAAATCCATTCCGTCCGACTGCAATTTGTCAGCTTTGTACTTTCTGAAAATTTTTATCATATTTTTTTGGCGAAGTGTAAATTGGTCTATATCATCTATGTTTATCATCTCTCTAACATATTTGGAAAAAGTTGAAATTAATTTTGACGGATTATACATAGAGGTAGAAATGTCCATCTCTTTAATTATACGCTTTATCATAACTTTTTGGTCGCCGCTGTCAAATATTACAAAGTGACTGCTGTATCCAATGATATCGGCATTTTCTCTCAATATTCTGGCACACAAAGCGTGGAATGTTCCAACTACAGGACTTTCATTCTGCGCAAATTCCGACACTCTTCTTTTCATCTCTTTTGCCGATTTGTTTGTAAATGTTATTGCCAGAATAGACCGAGGTTCTACACCAAGCTCGATAAGATGTTTCATTCTATATGCAAGAACCCTTGTTTTACCGCTTCCGGCTCCGGCAAAAATAATCATCGGTTTATCATCATTTAGAACGGCCTTTAGCTGATTATCATTTAATGAATGAGTTTGTAAAATATCAGTCATTATATTGTCGTATCATCATTCTACCGTAACCGATTTTGCCAGATTCCTCGGTTGGTCAACATCGTTACCCAATAGGTTGGCTATGTAGTATGATAAAAGCTGAAGCGGAAGTATATAGACAAACGGAGACAGCCAGCTGTCGATTTCAGGCATTATCAGAATATCACACCCTTCTAATTTTTTATCCGAAATTAGAAGGATTTGTCCCATTCTGCTTTTTATTTCCTCAATATTTGAAAATAAAACAGCTCTCTGCTTATTATCAGGAGCTATTGCAATAGTTGGAAAATCGTTATCTATAAGTGATATAGGTCCATGTTTCATCTCTCCTGCGGCATAACTTTCCGCATGAATATATGAAAGCTCTTTGAGTTTGAGAGCACCTTCAACGGCAACAGGATAGCCAATACCTCGTCCTATAAAGAAAAAATTTTTATTTTTATAATATTTTCTAGCAATAGACTCTATATTGGTAATATTAGATAAATAATGAGTACAAATTTCAGGTACCAAGCTCAGTTTATCTCTCCATATTTGAAGTTTTTCCTTTGAAACTCCCATTTCTCCGGCAATTCGAAGTGCCAAAAGATATAAAAGCATGACCTCGGCACTATACGCTTTCGTTGAAGCAACGCTTATCTCAGGTCCTATATTCATATAAATCCTGTTATCCGCCATTCTCGCAATACTACTTTCCCAGCTATTTACAATCGCCAGCGTATTTGTACCTGCCGTTTTTGCAATTAACAACGCCTCTTTTGTATCGGATGTTTCGCCGGATTGGCTCAGCACTATCACAAGGCTGTCGCTGTCAAGGTCAAAAGGCTGATACCGGAATTCCGATGCATTTTCTACTGTTACCGATCTGCCTGTAAGCATATTAAAGAAATATTTAAAACATAATGCAGCGTTGTATGATGTTCCGCATGCAGTGCATATTATTCTCCCCTTGGGTGCAATAGTTTCTCGCAGCTCGTCGTCAAAAAGATTCAAGCGTCCAGCCATCACCCTATTTAAACTATCCGGCTGCTCCATTATCTCTTTTAACAGATAATGTTTGTAGCCGCCTCTTTCCGCTTCTTTAACATCCCATTTTATCTCTTCGGGGCTCTTTTCTATCTTTTTTCCGGCGAAATCATAAAACTTTAAGCTGCTGCCTTTTGCAACAAAAAACTGACCGTCTTCCATAAAATATGCTTTTTTTGTGAAAGATAAAAGAGCTGTTATATCAGATGCCGCAAAAACCGCATCGCTGTTCTGCCCTATAACAAGAGGATTTCCGGATTTTATGCCTATTATTTCGTTCGGTTTATTTTCATCAATAAAAAGAAATGTATATCTGCCTTTCAGCTTTTCGGTCAGTTTAGTTATGGCAGCATTAATTCCAAGTTTTTTATATAGATCATAAAAGCAGATTAAGGCAACTTCGGTATCGGTATCACTTGTAAACTTATAACCCAAACTTATTAGTTCATCTTTTGCAGATTTCCAATTTTCTATAATTCCATTATGGACTATTGAAAAATTTTTATATCTAAACGGGTGAGCATTTTTAGCCGACGGCTTGCCATGAGTTGCCCATCTTGTATGGGCAATACCACAATGCCCTATCAGCGGATAGCTTAAAAGCTTGTCCTCTAACTTTCTGACTTTGCCTTTAAGTTTAACTATTTCTATCCCTTTTTCAGTACTTACAGCAATACCCGCTGAATCATATCCTCTATATTCAAGCTTTCTTAAACCGCTAAGCAGTATTGGTACGGCATTCTTTTTACCTGTATATCCAACTATGCCGCACATCAGCTTTGTCTTTTGTTCCGAAAACGCTTTGCAGCGTCCTTTATGTTCTTTTGCGTTGTTCTTGATATGGCCATAGCATTCTCAGGCACATCCTCTACAATCGTGCTGCCGGCAGCCACCAATGCACCGTTTCCTATCTTAACAGGCGCCACAAGCTGACTATCCGAACCTATAAAAACGTCTTTTCCTATAATTGTTTTAAATTTATTAAATCCATCGTAGTTACAGGTAATTGTACCACATCCTATATTTGTCCCTTTGCCTACATCGCAATCGCCAATATAAGATAAGTGCGACGCTTTAACATTAGGTTCAAAAGTTACCTTTTTTGTCTCAACAAAGTTTCCAATCTTACATTCTCTTTTAATAACCGAACCGGGGCGTAGATGAGCCATAGGGCCTATTAACGATTTTTCACCGACAGAGGAATCTTCAATATAACTACCTGATTTAATAACTGCATTATCTCCTATAACCGAGTTTTTTATTGTCGAAAATGATTCAACCGTGCATCCTGATCCTATTTTAGTTTTTCCCTTCAATACAACATGCGGATATATAACGGTGGAAGCTTCGATCTTGACGTCCTCTTCAATATAGCTATCGCCATGTATTATAACACCTTTTTCCATCAAAGCATTAATTTTTCTTTTTTTAAAAATCTCTGCTGCAAACTCCAGCTCGTTAATATTGTTTACACCTGACAAATCTTTCCAATTTTTGTAAAACAGAGCATTTTTTGCAGCTTTTCTATTAAAGAGATCGGTTATATACAACTCATGTTTGTTATTATCGAATGTTAGTTCGCCCAAGTTCTCATCAAGGAACGATCTTTTAAAAATATATATGCCTGAATTAACATATTTGCTAAACCTGCCATTAAGATCGGCTGCTTCTACAATCTCAAAATCGTCTTTTGTGAAAATAACCCTTCCGAGAGATCCTGCATCATAGGATTTAGTATATACAACTGTTTCGTCGGTAGGCAGATGATCAAAAAGTTTTTTTATGGCATCAGAGGTAATTAGCGGCATATCACCGTTTATGACCACAACATACTCTGATTTGGAAAGCGTAAGCCCCCTAATAACAGCATCTGCGGTTCCAAGCAATTGTTTCTGTTTAACAAATTTTATAGAATTTCCAAAATTGCCGAGTGCATTCTCAACATCGTTGTTATCGGCATTTGTAACGGCAATAATAGTTGACGGCTCTGCTTTTAATGCTTCTCTTACCGTATAATAAATTAATGGTCTGCCGTTTATATCTGCGATAAGTTTACTATACGGGAGGTTCATTCTAACTCCCTTGCCTGCAGCGAGTACAATAAGGTCAAATTTCATAATAGTTCCATTGTCTTTAATTCCTCTGTAAATCGGACAAGCAGATTTTCCTCTTTCACATTATCAATAATTTTCCCGTCTCTTATTATGAGAGCATAACCAACGCCTCCGGCGATAGCAATGTCAGCACCTTTTGCCTCACCAAGTGCATTTACAGCGCACCCCATAATACTTACAGTAATAGGTTTTTTTATCTTTTTAATAATTGATTGAATAGAACCTGCAAGTTTTACCAGATTAACCTGTATTCTTCCGCATGTGGGGCAGCTTACAAGTTTAACTCCAAAATTACGAACGCCAACCGACCTCAAAATTTCATAGCAGACTGCCACCTCATCGGTTCTATCATTGCCTGTCAGTGAGACTCGAATAGTATCGCCAATTCCTTCGCCAAGCAATGTCCCAAGCGCAATTGCCGAACGGGCAGATCCTGTTGCAGCGGTCCCTGCCTCAGTTACGCCAAGATGAAGAGGATAGCTGCAGCGTTCGGAAAGCAGCCTATAGGTTTCTATCGTCATCCTTGCATCAGATGATTTTGCTGAAATTTTTATGTTGCCAAACTTAAGATCTTCAAGCTGCTTTGCCCATCTTAATGCACTTTCGACCAGTGCCAAAGGTGATAACGGTGCCCCTTTTTCAAGAGAACCGCTATTTACACCAATTCTTATGGGAATATTTTTTTTCTTTGCCAATTTAACAATTCTGTAAAGCTTATCGGCTGGAAAGTTACCAGGATTAATTCTTATTTCATCTGCTCCGTTGTCAAGAGCGGCAATAGCAATTCTCCAGTCAAAATGAATATCTGCAACAATGGGAAGGCTAACACGTTTTTTCAGCATACTCAAATAAGATGCATCTTTTATGGTAGGAACTGCAACCCTTATAAGTTCGCAGCCTGACGATTCAATGTCGTTAATTTCACTTACCACCTGCTCTAATTTAGACGGAGGATTTACAGTCATTGATTGAACCACTACAGGATTATCGCCTCCAACGGCAATATTACCTATATGAACTGTTTTTGTTTTCTTTCTCATTTCCTATCTTTAATCATTGTCTTAAATATTTATAACTTTACGATATAGCATATCTATCTCAGTGTGTAACAAGATTCAAAATTCAGCGGGATTAAAAAAGTTTGCAAGAATCCATCTTATTCACTTAATATTCAGCACTCTTTTTTGTATAGGTTAAAATATCGAACTCACCAAAATTCCAAGTTTCGGAAAAAAACGATTCAAATCATTGAAAGTAGCAAAAAGCATGAGCATCAAAAGCAGCGATAGGCCAACATACTGTGAGATAGACATGGTCTTTTCAGACAATCTTTTGCCCCTTACCGCTTCTACTGCAAAAAAGAACAGATGCCCTCCGTCTAAAATAGGTACAGGAAGAAGGTTAAGAATACCAAGATTTATGCTTATCACAGCAAGAAAAAAAAGAAATACGCCTATTCCTGCGCTAGCTTCCCTGCCTGCAATTTTAACAATCATAATAGGACCGCCAAGCTGCTTTGCCGATACTTGACCTGTTACGAGTTTAACGAGAGACTCAATAGTGAGATATGTCATTCTATAAGATTGATAAGCTCCGTCAGCTATTCCTGAAAAAAATGTATGCCTCACCAAAATTCTTTTTCCAGACGGCATAACTCCAACAAATCCTGCCATAATGCTCTCACCGAAAATATCTTTAGATTTTCTCAGCTCCGGAGTAACATTCAAATTTATCTTTCGGCCATCCCTTATAATTGTAAATTTCACCGTCTTACCCGGATTTTTTCTTGATACGGCAGCCAGCTCTTTGAACGTTTTTATCGGCTTTCCATTTGCATCAACAATCTTGTCTAATTTTCTAATTCCTGCATTATATGCCGGTGAATTTTTTATCACATTGCCTATCTGCGACGATAGTGCGGCAATACCTATCCATGAGCTTACTATAAAAAATAGTACCGCCGTCACAATATTGGTAACAGGTCCAGCCAAAACTATTAAAAAACGCTTCCATATAGGTTTTTTGTCAAATGACAAATGTTCTTTATCTTTATCAATATCACTGTCGGGTGATTCGCCGATAAGTTTAACATAACCTCCAAGCGGTATTAGTGATATCCTATATTCTGTTTCGCCCATCTGTTTGCGAAGCAGCACCGGACCGAATCCAACAGAAAATGCTTCTACTCCAACACCAAGACTTTTAGCTACTACAAAATGACCGGCTTCATGAATTATAACTAAGATTGCAAGTGCAATTATACCCCAAATTATCATAATTTCCTTTTCCTTATTATATTATAAATTTGCCTTACGCATATCAATTATTGTACTGAATTTTCTCTGCAGAGTTTCAGTTAGCTCTATAACATCATCAATATTTTTCACGCTGTCAGGCTGCTCGTTGTTTAATCTATTTTCCACAAAATCAACAATCTCTACAAATCTTATTTTGCCCTCCAAGAATAGATTAACGGCAACCTCATCTGCTATATTAAGGACTATTCTTGATTCCACACCGGCTTCCCATGCTCTCTTAACTAATTTGATAACCCTTTTTTCTATATTAGTAGGAAGCTCAAATCTAATCTCTTTTATCTGTTCAAAAGTGAGCCCATCTCCTTCATATGGCTGCCCCGGAAGCCTGTTAGGATAGTTCATAGCATAGCTTATGGGTATTCTCATATCGGGTCTACCCATCTGAGCAATAATCGTGCCATCTGTAAAACTAACCAAAGAATGCACTATTCCCTGCCTATGAATAAATACATCAATATCATCGAATTGCAAATCAAAAAGTTCACATGCTTCTATAATTTCAAATCCTTTATTCAAAAGTGTTGCAGAATCAACTGTTATTTTTTCTCCCATGTTCCATACCGGATGATTAAGAACATCTCCTACCGTTACATCGGAGAGATCGATTAAAGAACTATGAAAAGGTCCTCCCGAAGCTGTTAAGATAACTTTTTTGATCGTTTTTCTATCTTTACCAATTGCCTGAAATGCCGCACTGTGTTCCGAATCCACAGGAATAATCAGTGCACCACTCTTTTTAGCTGCTTGTTTTAGAAATTTTCCGGCAGACACCCAGCTCTCCTTATTTGCAATAGCAACTTCTTTGCCGGTCAATATCGCTTCATAAGTAGGCTTTATTCCGCTGGTTCCCGATATTGCCGAAAGAATTAAGTCTATCTTAGGCGAGTTTAAAAACTCATAAAGATCTGTCTCACTATTTGTGCAGATACTATCTTTGCAGCCATCATATTTCCCAACACATGTATAAACAAACGACGGGCTATATTGATTGATCTGACTAATTATGGCACTGGACATATGGGCTGCAGCAATTAATTCAACTTTGAAAAGATTAGGAAACTTTTCAATAACATCCATTGCCTGCCTACCTACGGAACCGGTTGATCCGAGAATAGCAATATGTTTCATAGTAAGTTTGCTTTCATTTTTTTAAATACCTGCAATCAGTGCAAGATAAAGATAACTAAGCGATACAGAAATTACCAAACTGTCAAGTCTATCCAGAATGCCGCCATGTCCCGGTAGAATTTTACCTGAATCTTTTTTGTCTGCATATCGTTTGAATGTAGATTCCATGAGATCGCCAATCTGTCCTCCAATACCGATAATTACTCCTATGACTATTGAATCTATCCTGCTAAACGAATTAAAAATAACACCTGCAGCAATTGCAGTTATAATGGCTGCGACAACACCTGCAATAAAACCTTCTACGGTTTTATTGGGACTGATAATGGGTGCAAGTTTTTTTTTGCCTATCCACTTTCCAAAAAACATTGCCGCACTGTCTGTAATCCAAGTAATAAATAGTATAGATATAAGAATTGATCTGCCTCTCGGTAATCTCACCATAATATAAAAAAAACTGTATAAACTCACATAAGAAATAGCAAGCCAACTTCCTGCAACATGTGTAAAATCATAATTTATATCATTTTTTGTAAACAGCGGAATAGAAAGCAGCATTATAAAAGTTATGAGAATGGCGGGTCCAAAAAGATTGAATCGTTCTGCAGCAAGCCAAAATACGAGAGAAAAAGCACTAAGAGAGTAAATCCAGTAAACTTTGTCAGTTTTTTTTAGTAAACCATGAAATTCATCAATGGCAATTAATCCTGCAATAAATGATACTATTTTCAGTATTAATATAGGTGCATACCCTATAATCACAACCACTATAGGAATGAGAAGTCCTGCGGTTATTAAACGTTTTTTCAATTCAGCGCCCCAAATCTCCGTCTTCTCAGTTCAAACTCATCTATTGCATTTTTAAAATCCGAACAGGTAAAATCCGGCCAATATTTATCTATAAAATAAAGTTCGGTATAAGCAAGGCTGTAAAGCATGAAATTGCTTATCCGTCTTTCCCCGCCCGTTCTTATTAAAAGATCCGGATCAGGTAGAAATGATGTCATAAGATAATCTTTAAATTGTGTTTTTTCATTTGACAGCTTAAACTCAACTGCCGCCTTCTCAATCTCCTGACGTCCTCCGTAAGACAAAGCTATGGTGCAAACGGCATTACGGCAATCAAAAGTCGTTTTTTTAACTTTCTCAATCAGTTTCAGAACCGAAGCGGGTATATGTGACATATCCCCAATTACTTCGAGGCGAATACCGTTATCTTTAAGAATCATTGCTTTATTGTTTAATGTAATAGCGAGAAGTTTTAGTAAAAAACTTACTTCATACTTAGGTCTGTTCCAGTTCTCCGTGCTGAATACAAAAAGTGTAATATATTTTATACCGAGTTTTTCGGCATATAATACGGTATTGATAGCTACATCAGCTCCGGTTTTATGCCCTTCTGTTCGTAGTTTTTTTCTTTCTTTTGCCCATCTGCCATTTCCGTCCATAATTATAGCAACGTGTTGAGGTAATTGGTTAATGCAGCGCATTTATACCGTTTTTATCTCCTGCTCCTTTTTATCAAGGATAGAATCTATCTTCTTTATCTGTTTATCGGTCATCTTTTGTATATTATCTATAGTCTTTCTAACCTCATCCTCAGACATTCCGCTGCCTTCTTCTTTTCTAATATTAGAATTAGCCTCTCGTCTAATCTGTCTAATTCTTACTTTCGCAGATTCCGCTATCTCCATTGCTATCTTTTTAAGATCCGATCTCCGCTCTTTGGTTAGTTTAGGCAGTCTAATTGTTAAAATACCACCGCTGACAATTGGAGCTATTCGAAGATTTGAATCGCTGATAGCTTTTTCAATTTCTCTAACCAGCGATTTGTCCCAAGGCTGTATAACTATAGTAGAAAAATCGGGAATTGAAATGCCTGACAGAGTTTTAAGAGGCCTTTTGCTGCCATATGATGAAATCTTTATATTCTCAACCATAATGCTGCTTGCTCTGCCTGTTCTTAAACTGCCGAGCTGCACGTTAAACCAATCCATAACGCCATCCATCTTATCTGAAATCTTTTTTATCATAACAAGTTCACCTCACTGAACAAGTGTTCCTTCAGATTTACCGGATATAACATCATAAAGGCTGCCGTCCTTTGTGATATCAAGAACAACCATAGGCATTTTTCTTTCCATGCAAAGAGAAACAGCCGTATAATCCATAACATGCAGCTGCTTCTTTATGAGCTCTATGTAGCTTATGGTGGAGTATTTCTTTGCACCACTATTTGTAGCCGGATCTTTATCATATATGCCGCCAACCTTCGTAGCTTTAAGAACCGCATCGGCTTCAATTTCTGCCGCTCTCAAGCTTGCAGCGGTATCGGTTGTGAAATACGGGCTTCCCGTACCGGCAACAAAAATAACAATACGCCCTTTCTCAAGATGTCTTATCGCACGTCTTCTTATATAAGGCTCCGCAATTTGCCGCATTTCTATAGCACTCATAACACGCGTATCAATGCCTTCTTTTTCTATTGCATCTGCAAGAGCCAATCCATTTATAACAGTGGCAAGCATACCCATATAGTCTGATGTTGCTCGGTTCATTCCGATTGATACGCCTTTTACTCCTCGGAAAATATTCCCTCCGCCTATAACTATTGCTACAGAAACACCTAATTTAAAGATTCTTGATATCTCTCCGGCAAGCTTTGACAGCAGACTTGGATCTATACCATAACCTAATTTACCTTTAAGAGCTTCACCGCTCAGTTTAAGCAGAATACGTTTATATTTAATAGTTTTATCCATTTATGGCAAATCGTGAAAATCCAATAATTTTTATGTTCTCTCCAAGTTTAGTTATAACAGAGTTTGTTAAATCTGAAATCGTTTCTTCGCCGTTTTTTATGAACGGCTGTTCCATTAGGCAATTTTGTTTGTAAAATTTTTCCAATTTACCTTTGATAATTTTATTCGCAATTGATTCCGGTTTTCCAGCTGCAATCAGCATATCTCTCTGTATCGCCGACTCTTTTTCTATAACTTCTGCAGGAACGCTATCTCTGTCAAGATACGATGGATTTGCGGCAGCTATATGCATAGCCACATCTTTTACAAGTTGATTAAAATCATTCGTATCAGCTACAAAATCGGTTTCACAGGCCACCTCTACCAAACTGCCTATCTTACCTCCGGTATGTATGTAAGATCCGATTTTACCATTAGCTGTCTCTCGTCCCATCTTTTTTGCAGCATCCGCTATTCCTCTCTTTCTAAGCAGGATAACGGCCTCCTTAAAATCACCTTTTGCCTCTTGCAATGCTTTTTTACAAGCCATCATGCCTGCACCTGTTGATTTTCTCAAGCTCATTACATCTTTGGCACTGATAGCTTCCATTATTCATTCACCTCACTCATTTCACTTTCAGCAGCATCATTCGTCTCGTCGCTCTCATCGATCTGATCTTTCTGAAACTTGCCTTTTCCGGCTAAGATAATATCCGCAATTTTCCCGGAAAACAGTTTAATCGCCTTTATTGCATCATCGTTACCCGGAATTACATAGTCAATAGGATCAGGATTACAATTTGTATCAACAAGTGCAATAATAGGTATGGAAAGCAATTTAGCCTCTTTTATTGATAGATATTCGCGCCCTACATCAACAACAAATATAGCATCGGGCAATCCGTGAAAATCTTTAACACCGCCAAGATATCTTTCAAGTCTTGCTCTTCGCTTTCGTATTTTTTTGGCTTCTTTTTTAGGAAGTTCATCA
>VAPK010057834.1_pt1 | contig 20102 bp, 16 predicted proteins | sample 3395031 | NCBI WGS metagenome assembly VAPK01 (sample SAMN08290443, study PRJNA428436) | hydrothermal vent metagenome | isolation source: Deep-sea hydrothermal vent chimney 1 | place: Pacific Ocean: Juan De Fuca Ridge
ATCGAGCAGCTTTTGCATTGCCCCTGCCCCTTGCGCGCGGATCAGATCATCCGGGTCCAGCCCGTCGGGCAGAATGCAAAACCGCAAGGATTTCCCAGCCTCCAGCAAAGGAAATGCCAGATCAATCAAGCGCATCGCAGCGCGCAGACCCGCGGTATCGCCGTCCAGCGCGATAATCGGTTCAGGGGCAATCCGCCACAAAAGGGCCAATTGGTTTTCAGTTATTGCAGTGCCCAAAGGGGCAACGGTTGCGCCAAACCCGCCCTGTACCAGCGCGATCACGTCCATATATCCCTCGGCCACGATTAGCGGCTGACCCTTGCCGGCAGCTTCTCGGGCCGGGGCGTGATTATAGAGACTACGCCCCTTATCAAACAGTGCTGTTTCCGGTGAATTCAGATATTTCGCCCGCGCGTCCACCGCCATCGCACGACCACCCAGAGCGGTGCAGCGGTTACGGGCATCCCGGATTGGGAAAATGATCCGCCCTCGAAACCGATCATAGGGTGCGCCGCCATCGTCTGGTTTTGCGGCTAAGCCTGCGTCAATGATCAGTGTGGGATCAATGCTTTTTCCTGTCAGATGGTTCCACAATCCCTGACGCGCATCGGGTGCAAATCCAATATCCCATCTGGATTGCACCGCTTCATCCAGCCCGCGCCCCGCCAGATAGTCCCGCGCTTCAGCGGCGGCGGCGGTTTTCAGTTGCAGGCGATAATATTGAACAGCCGCTTCCATTACATCGACAAGCTCGGTACGTTTATTGGCCTTTTCCTGGGCCTGCGGGTCGCGGGCCGGCATTTCCATACCCGCTTCGCGTGCCAGGATTTCGATCGCTTCGATAAAATTTACATTCTCGGTTTCGCGCACAAACGATATTGCATCCCCCTTGGCGTGACAGCCAAAGCAATAATAGAAGCCCTGCCGGTCATCGACGTGGAAGCTGGCGGTTTTTTCCTGATGGAACGGACATGGCGCCCACATGTCACCTTTGCCCTGATTTGATTTACGCTGATCCCACATAACCTTGCGCCCAACAATCTGGGCAAGGCTGGAGCGTGTTCGAAGCTCATCAAGGAAACCGGGGGGCAGACTCATGGGCAGCAATATCAACGGAGCGCCCTTCAGGCGCAAGTTCTTTAGCCCTTCGGGCGAACTACCTCCGGTGGGAGTATTTTTTAACAGAAGAAGATAAAGACACCCCATTCTTAAATGAGGTGCCTTCTCCTTTTACGGCCATCGGCGCTCCTGCCTGTTCCGCCAATTTCGGAAACTGAAAAAAATGCTAATGCCTGGTTAGCCAACCCCTTCTTCTGTTCTAAAATACTCCCGCCGGAGGCACCGCGACGCGGCGAAGCCGCGGCGCAAACAAACAAACTGGGGCTGGCTTTTGGCTATAACGAAAGCGCCGCTGCGCTCTTCATCGCCAGTTGCAATTCATGAACCGCCGTCACTGCCATTGAACGAAACACCATTAAGTCAAAGCTATTGGCCCCTGAACGTGTGATCGACACCGGCATATGAAACAAAAGCGTGCGCGCAGTATGGCCATTCTTAAAGGCCGGGCTGCGCAAGTCGACCGGCACCAGCCGGGCTAAAACGTCAGTCGCATCCTTGCCCTGCAACTGCAAAACTGCCCAACCATCTGTCTGATCGGTGATTGATGCGCCTTTGATCACCACAGGCGGCGCGCCAAACAGCACAGCCTGGCCCTGCCCAACCCAGATGCAACGCGCCTCGCCCTTGCTGGTCACCCGGTTTGCCGCAGGAAAACCGAACCCATAGGTCCTATTCAAAACCTCGGAAACTGCTTTCATCTGACCCTGCACAAGGGAGATTGATGTAATGGCTTCGGGCGTAAGTTCGCTCAACGTACAGTTCCCGGCAGTTACAGGCAGCAACCCGGAACAGGGTGTTCTTGCGATCAGTTTAACCACGGGCACGCCCCCCATCCACATCAAACACCACCGGATCGGTGACTTCACAATACACATCCAGCCCGCGCAAATGGTCCATCATCCGAACCTTTTCACCATGCCGGGCACGCCCATTTTTCAAAAACCCAAGCCCCAGGAACGTATCCATGGTCGGCGAATACCCAACAGACGTCGTGTAACCCTGGGCATTCTCTCGGACTGGATCGCTTTTCGTTTCAAACAAAAACGCCCCGGCAGACAATTGCCTGACCGCACCAATCGGGCAAAGCCCGACCAGTTGTTCGCGTTCATCACCCAGTAATCCCGGACGCGCAGCCATGACCTTGCCAACGCAATCCTTTTTTGGCGACACCATACGCTCCATCCCAATGTCAAACGCTGTCACCCGGCCATGGATTTCGGCGTGGGTTATAAAACCCTTTTCGATACGAAGCACATTCAGCGCTTCCATTCCGTATGGGCCACCTCCCATTGCCTCGGCCTGTGCGCAAAGCAGGCGAAACAGGCTGTCCCCATAGCGTGCTGGAACGGCCAGTTCATAGGCGTGTTCACCGGAAAACGAGATACGAAATAGCCTGCCCTGCACGCCCGAAACTTTGACCTTACTACAACCCATGAACGGGCAGTTGTCATTGTCGATCGGCGCATCCAGAACCGTGTTCAGCACCTCCCGCGCCTTTGGTCCGGCCACCGCGAATTGCGCCCATTGTTCAGTCACTGAAATGATCTGAACATCCCAATCAGCGTGCAAACATTGCAGTACAAATTCCAGATGTTTCATAACCGGGCCAGCGGCGGCGGTAGTTGTGGTCATCACATAATGGTTTTGGCCCATGCGCGCAGTGGTTCCATCATCCATCACATAACCATCTTCACGCAGCATCAGCCCATAACGGACCTTGCCGATTTTCAAAGTTGAAAACGTATTTGTATAAACGAAATCAAGCAGTTTTGCGGCGTCCTTACCCTGAATATCGATCTTGCCAAGGGTCGATACATCACAAACTCCAACCGTTTCGCGCACCATATTTACTTCCCGGTCACAGGATTGTCGCCAGGTCTTTTCACCCACGCGCGGAAAAAATGACGGGCGATACCAAAGACCCGCTTCGATCATAGGTGCGCCACCGGCAACTGTCGCCCCATGAGATGTAGTAAAGCGTTCCGGGGCAAAACCCTTGCCTTGCGCACCGGCCCCCATGGCGGCGACAGAAACCGGCGAAAAGGGTGGGCGAAACGTGGTTGTGCCGGTCTCCGGGATGCTGCGCCCGGTGGCATCCGCCAGTATTGCCAGCGCGTTTACATTAGAGCTTTTGCCCTGATCCGGCGACATGCCCTGGGTCGTGTAGCGTTTCATATGCTCAACCGAGGCGTAGTTTTCCCGCGCTGCCAGATCGACGTCTTTTATCGTCACATCGTTTTGGAAATCCAGCCAGGCGCGGCCCTTGCCGGGAACGGCCCAGAACGGTTCCATCGAATATGGCGTATCATCAGCCTTGGGCATACGGGTGTTTAGGGCCTTAATTCCAAGATCTTCCAGCATTAGCTTTGCGCGGTAAAAGCCTGATTTTAATGCTCCTTTCGTCGTAAATACACCGGCTGCTGCCCCTGCTACGTCAAGCCCGGGTACTGAACCGGGGGTTGGTACGAACGCGCCAAGGCTTTCGTTCCAAATTGGTCGGCCGCCAGTGTGGCAAGTCAGATGCAAAGTTGGATTCCACCCACCTGACATAGCAAGACAATCGGCCTTTACAGTCGCAGTCCTTCCATTCTGGGAAATCTGAATTCCCCGCAACCCATGGCGACCCTTGGTATTAGCCACCACTGCCCCGCTATAAGTTGGGAAATCACCGGATATTTTTGCGTCCGCGCGGGTATCGATCAAAGCCGCGATATTCACGCCTGCCGCCTGTAAATCCCGCGCCGTGCGATGCGCATCATCATTATTGCAAAACACCGCCACATTGCGGCCCGGGGCCACACCCCATTGATGCAAATACGAACGTACCGCCCCGGCTGTCATAATGCCGGGGCGGTCATTATTTGCAAAGGCTATCGGGCGCTCTAAAGCGCCAGCGCATAGCAACGTGCGCTTTGCAACGATCCGCCAAAATGTTTCCAGCGGCCCCTCACCCGTATCAGGCCTGTGGGCACCGTTTCGTTCCAATGCACCGTAAGTGCCCTGATCATAGGCCCCGGTTGCCGTGGTGCGCGCCATGAAACGCACATTCGACATCGCCGCCAGCTCATCCATCACCGCTTCTACCCAAACCGGTCCGGGTTTTCCGGCTACGGTTTCATCCTCACCCAGCAACCGACCGCCGGGAAGCGCATTTTCATCCACCAGCAATACGTCCGCCCCGGCGCGACCGGCAGTGAGGGCCGCCATCAGACCGGCAGGCCCGGCACCAATAATCAGGATGTCACAGTAAGCGTAAGCTTTGTCATACCGTGCACTGTTATGTTCACCCGAAAGCCTACCCAGCCCGGCAGCGCGACGGATGATCGGTTCATACAGCTTTTCCCAGAACACCCGCGGCCACATGAAGGTTTTGTAATAAAACCCAGCCGACAGGAACGGCGAGGCCAAATCATTCACCGCCATCACATCGTTTTTCAATGACGGCCAGCGGTTTTGGCTACACGCCTCCAGCCCGCCATATATTTCCTGCACTGTGGCGCGGATATTTGGCGTCTGCGCTGAGCCCCGCCCGACAGTGACCAATGCGTTTGGCTCTTCGGACCCGGCACTTAGCACCCCGCGGGGGCGATGATATTTGAACGACCGGCCCATCAGGCGCACACCGTTGGCCAACAGGGCCGACGCCAGAGTGTCGCCCTGAAAGCCACTATATTGCTGACCATCAAAACTAAACCGGATCGGTTTATCGCGATCAATCAGACCTTTGCCATCGATCCTCATTTACCCGCCCCTTTATGATCAGAGGCCAGTTCGGTTCCCAGTATTTCATGGGTCAGCGTGTTGCGGGTCACAACGATCCATGCCGAACACCCGCCCGCGTGGTACCACAAATCACGGGTCTCACCCGCAGGGTTATCGCGCAGATGCAGGTAGCTGTCCCACGCCGCTTCGCCGGCATCGGGCGCCGGGCGATCCAGCATCACAGCCGCACCCTGATAGTCAAATTCCCGTAAATCCCGTTCCCCGCAATGGGGGCATTTTATACGCATTTCTGATCCCCCTAATGCAGGTTATGTTGACTGCCGGTGCCTTCTTCGTCCATGATTCCGACCCCGGTTCGCAATCGGTCCAACCGGAAATTTTTTGCCGTTTCATGGGGTTGGCCGGTGGCGATCAGGTGTGAATACGCGAAACCAGATGCTGGCACCGCCTTGAACCCGCCATAACACCAGCCGCAATTGACAAAGAGCCCCTTGGTGTCAGTTTTGTCGATATAGGGTGAGCCATCGGGCGTCATATCCATGATCCCGCCCCAACTGCGCAGAACCCTTGCTTTGCCGATCATCGGCATCAGGGTCATCGCGGCTTCCATCACATGCTCTTTCATTGGCAGGTTGCCGCGCTGAGCGTAGCTTGCGTAGAAATCCAGATCGCCGCCAAACACCAGCCCGCCCTTATCCGATTGGCTGATATAAAAATGCCCCATGCCAAAACTGATGACATTGTCAATCACCGGCTTTAGCCCTTCGGTCACAAATGCCTGTAAAACATGGCTTTCCACTGGCAGACGCATTCCAGCCATTGCCGCCACCTGCCCCGAACGCCCCGCCACCACAATCGCCACCTTTTTCGCGCGGATAGCACCGCGGCTGGTCTGCACACCGGTGACCTGCCCGTCCTTGATATCAATGCCGGTGACTTCGCAATTCTGGATCAGGTCAACACCGCGCTGGTCCGCGCCTCGCGCATATCCCCAGGCCACCGCATCATGGCGCGCAGTGCCACCGCGCGGATGGTATAGCCCGCCGTAAATCGGAAACCGGCCATTGTCGAAATCAAGGTATGGCAGATGTTTGCGCACGCCTTCACGGTCCAGCAATATCGCATCATCGCCCTGATTGATCATCGCATTGCCACGTCGCGCGAACGCATCGCGCTGGCCGTCGGAATGGAACAGATTGATCAGCCCGCGCTGGCTGTGCATGACGTTGAAATTCAAGTCCTGCGAAAGCCCTTCCCAGAGTTTCATAGAGTGGCTGTAAAATTCTGAATTGCCGGGCAGGAAATAGTTGGCGCGCACGATGGTGGTATTGCGCCCGACATTGCCCCCGCCCAGGTAGCCCTTTTCCAGCACTGCAATATTGGTCAGCCCGTGGTTTTTCGCCAGATAGTAGGCCGTGGATAACCCATGACCACCACCGCCAATGATCAGGATGTCATATTCAGCCTTGGGTTCCGGATTGCGCCAGACCGGTTTCCAGCCTTTGTTGCCGCTCAGTCCTTGTGTGAATACCTTGAACCCTGAATAGCGCATAATTTCCCCAAAACCAGTTGCGGCCTATGGGGAAGTTTTCAATGGTCGGGATAGGAAGTTCAAGGCCCATCCCGACATCAACGGTCGCTTTTCAACTAAGGTTGAAAGTATCAGGCAAAGGTTGCAGTCTGAAAAGACTATAACCCTTTGGCGCGATAGCTGGCCGCAACACGATCAATCGCCACAAGATAGGCCGCCACCCGCAAGTCATTGACGTCGTCACGGCCGTGCCAGACTTCACGCATTGATTGGTAAGCAGAGCGCATGGTGTCATCGAGACCAGAGCGCACAAGCTCCAGCTCCCCGGCTCCGCGCAGGTATTTGGCTTTAAAATCGGGTGACAGGTTCCATGAATCACCCATATTTGCGGACAGAGTTTCCAGTTCATTCACAACTAACTGGTGGCGACCCTCTTCCTGACGACGCTGCATCCGGCCAAAGCGAATATGGCTGAGATTCTTGACCCATTCAAAATAAGATACCGTCACACCGCCACCGTTGGCATACATGTCAGGAATAATAACAATGTTTTTGTCACGCAGGATTTCGTCCGCCCCGGCCGTGATCGGGCCATTTGCGGCTTCGATGATCAGCGGCGCCTTGATATTGGCGGCATTCGACAGGTTTATCACCCCTTCAAGGGCCGCAGGGATCAGGATGTCGCACTCATTTTCAAGCACTTTCGCGCCGTCGGTGACATGGGTGGCATCTGCATATCCGGTAATACCACCGTGATTGGCGATCCAGTGATGCACGGCTTCTACATCCAGACCATCTTCGTCCACCAATGCGCCATCGCGTTCGATAATGCCGGTAATTTTGCAACCATCTTCGCCGGACAAAAAACTGGCCGCATGGTATCCCACATTGCCAAGGCCCTGAACAATGACACGTTTACCATCCAGTGATCCGCCAAGGCCGGTTTTCGCCAGATCTTCTGGATGGCGAAAAAATTCCTGCAAAGCATATTGTACACCACGCCCTGTGGCCTCTACCCGGCCAGCAATACCGCCGGCATGGGGCGGTTTGCCGGTGACACAGGCACGCGCGTTTATGTCGGTCGTATTCATCCGCGCATACTGGTCAGCGATCCAAGCCATTTCCCGCTCACCGGTTCCCATATCGGGGGCGGGGACGTTCTGGCTGGGGTGAATCAGGTCACGTTTGATCAGTTCATAGGCGAAACGCCGGGTGATCAGCTCCAGCTCATGTTCGTCGTAAAGACTGGGGTCGACACACAGGCCACCTTTTGAACCGCCAAACGGTGCTTCAACCAGCGCACATTTATACGTCATCAGTGCTGCGAGCGCTTCAACTTCATCCTGATTTACCCCCAGCGAGAACCGAATTCCGCCTTTTACCGGCTCCATATGTTCGGAATGAACCGCCCGATACCCGGTGAATGTTTGTATTTGCCCACGCAGTCGAACACCAAAGCGCACGGTGTAAGTCGCGTTACAGACACGAATTTTTTCCTCAAGCCCGGGTGGGAGATCCATCAACCCGACGGCGCGGTTGAACATCAGGTCTACAGATTGACGAAAACTCGGCTCTTTGGCTGGCGCCATTAGGCAATTCCTTTGAAAAGGCGAATCAGAATTCGCAGAATTATTTGTTCAGAATATCCAATAACTATCTTTCTTAAAGAAAAGAGAAAAAAATTTACTGGGTTTTGGGGGCGAGATTGTTGCTTAATTTTGGACAATAACCCCTTTGCGGACCGACAATATACGCAAAAACCCGCTTATTGGAAGATGCGAGCGGAAATCCGCCAATACGGGGGCCCGCACAGTTGTGCTTATTGGTTGCCCCATTCTCGCCACACTAACAAGAGATCAAGGTCTTCAGATTTTGAGCCAAGCTGCCGTGGCGCTATCGTGTGTCCCAGGCTTTATCCATAGGTGCTGCATGATTGATGTATTAAAGACGACTAAAATTGCCGGGAAAATTCTGGGGCTCCCTGCTCAAAAACCAAACAAACCTTTTTCCCGCTTTAAGCGTGATGAAGATGGTTCCATTATTATATTCTCAATTTTCCTTTTGATCATGATGCTGATGATCTCGGGTATGGCGGTTGATCTGATGCGTTCAGAAACCCACCGCGCGCGCCTGCAGAGCACGTTGGACCGGGCCGTTCTGGCCGGTGCCAGCCTTGATCAGGAACTGGACGCCGAGGCAGTTGTGCTAGACTATTTTAATAAGGCTGGTCTTGGTTCTTATATTACATCCGACGATATCAACGTTGTTGAAACGCCAACATCCAGAACCGTTACTGCGTCGGCGCAGATGACTGTCGATACCTATTTCATGAACATGCTTGGAATCGATACGCTGGCCGCTCTGGCCAATGGTCAGGCTGATGAAAGTGTCTCGGATATTGAAATATCGTTGATCGTAGATGTTTCTGGTTCCATGGGCAGCACATCATCCAGCGGCAACACAAAAATGCAGGATCTCCAAGATGCTGCGAAAGAATTCGTATATCTGATGCAGTGTGACCCGGACGCTGAACAGCCTTTTGACGGCGACTGTATTGTTGAACCAGACACCGTTTCCATCAACCTAATTCCTTACAACCAGCAGGTTCTATTGGGTGAAAACCTGATGCAGAAGTTCAATACAACTGAAGAGCACACTATTTCCAGCTGTCTTGATTTAACAACCTCTTCGTTTAATTCCTTGCCGGTAGAACTTGACCCACAGGTTGTGGATCCATTGGCGTTACCAGATCCGACCCCAAATCTGTTGCGGACATCTTCTGTCGACATTTATGGCGGCTGGTGGGGACCAAATAATAATAACTGGAATAACAATACTGGCAGCATCTGGGCCGATAACGACTATCGCGAATGCCGCCCAGATTCTGATCGCGCAGTAATCGCGTTCGAAAACGACTATGAAGATCTGGAAGATGCAATTGACGATTTATATGCTAGTGGCAATACTTCGATTGATCTTGGGATGAAATGGGGCGCAGCACTTCTTGACCCAGCTTTTGGCCCAGCCGTTGCAAGTCTTGTATCTGACGGTGTTGTTACCAACGCATTCAGCGATCGCCCCTTTAGCTATACCCGCCAAAGAACCCAAAAGGTTGTCGTGCTGATGACTGACGGAAAGAATACGACACAATACAAGGTTATATCTTCTTTGCGTGATGGAAATTCCCCATTTTGGTATGACGAAGATAGCGGGTACATTTCCGTCTATCAGTCTTCGAACGACCGCTATCGCCGGTACAATAGGTGGCGGAGTGATAAAGGTTGGAACAACAATCCTAAGGGCGGTTCAGACGCCGTTCGCCTGACATACACTGAATTCTGGGAAATGGTAGACCTGCGGTTCTTCTTTGATACGCGTTGGGTTTTTAGCGGACCCTACCCTGTGGAGGCTGTCGGCAATACTGCTAAAAATACCAACCTGGACAACATTTGCGACGCCGCGAAAAACGCAGGTATTGAGATTTTCACACTTGGTTTTGAAACCAGTGAAGCCTCATCCGCAGTACTGTCTAGTTGTGCCAGCTCTGAGACACATCACTTTGACGTGGACGGCACTGATATATCAGTTGCGTTCAATTCAATCGCCCGGAAAATTCACGAGTTGAGGTTGACAAACTAATGTTGAATCCACGCAAAATCATGTGCGCTGCCTTTGGCAGATTGCGCCGCGAGGAAGGTAACGCAACCATTGAGTTTGCAATACTCTTCCCTGCTCTAATGACGCTGTTCCTTATGGTTGTCGAAACCGGCGTTTTGATGATCCGGGGGGTGATGCTTGACCGTGCGGTTGACATTTCAATGCGCGAACTGCGCCTTGGAACACTTACACCGATGACCCACGATGGTCTGAAAGATTCGATCTGTGGCAACTCTGTCATAATTCAGAACTGCGACGATGTTATCCTGATCGAATTGCGCCCGATCTCTACCGATACCTGGACGCCGCTTGAAGGCGCGACCACATGTGTTGATCGCTCAGAAGAAGTGCAACCAATTCTTGATTTTGTCCCTGGTGTGCAAAACGAGATGATGCTGGTTCGCGTTTGCGCAGTGTTTGATCCATTTTTCCCATCCGGCCAGTTAGCCGCACAAATAAAGATGGATGATCAAGGTGGTTATGCGCTTGTTGCGATGTCCGCCTATGTGAATGAGCCGTAAGGAACAGTTATGAAAAAGTTTGTTATCAATATTATCCGGTCCTTTAAATCCGACCAGAAGGGCAGCCTTTCGGTAGAAGCAGTTTTTGCTTTCCCAATGCTATTCTGGGCGGCCACAGCGACATTCACTTTTTTTGATGCCTATAAGGTTCAGAACACCTCTTACCGGGCCAACTATACAATCAGCGATATGATTTCGCGGAAAACGGATAATTTGGACCAAGCCTATGTTGACGGGTTGCACAAAGTATTCCGTTACATGACCCACACCGGGCCGGAAAGTTCCTGGATCCGGATTAGCCGCGTTTCCTGTTATTCAAGTTGCACGGATGAAGCTAACCGAGATATCAGATTTGACTGGTCTGCGTCCGCCAACGGCGCGCGTGAACTGGACGCAAGTGACTTGCTTTTCTACAAAGATCAAATTCCGTTGATGGCCAAAGGAAGCCAGTTGATCCTGGTGGAAACCTCGCGTGAATATAAGCCGCCCTTTTCCAACGCATTGGTCAGCTTTCCCGAACGTGATTTGGTCAGCCATGTTGTCACGCGGCCACGTTTTGCAGGCAATCTTTGCTTCGAAAACGACTGTGCCATTCCTGGCGGTATCGACGAAGATGATGGCACTGGCGGCATTTAATCCCCGTCACCAAGCCGCAAGGCTATCATTTCTGACATAAACTTGGCTTCACCGGCACCGGTGACGCCGCCCACCCCGATTTTGCGCCCTACCCGCCACCAAAGCCCCGGAGCCCATGCGCGCGGGCCTTTTTCGCGGGTGCGGATCAGGAAACCGTTTGAGGGCTTGAACGCGAAGGTGCCGCGATCAATGCCCTTGATGTCGGAAATTTTGCAAATTTCCATCCCCGAACTTTCGTAAATTCCATGGTCGGTCATGATGATACTATGGAGCGTTGCCCGGCGCAGCTTGTCGGCCAGAACGAGGGTCGCAATTCCCAGCCCAAGCATGAAAATCTGCCAGAACATCGACGCGGGCGGCGTAGCCAGCGCCAGATAAACCAGCATCCCACCAAGGCTAAGGATGATCACAAATGAAATCACCCGCCTCGCAGGTGACGGCTGAACCTGGGCAATCGCACTGTTCATCAGACTTTCCTGATCCATCCTGTCTTGCTCCGTAAATCTGTAAATTTATGCTCCGACGGAGCGGCGTACCATATTCCAGTAAATCCGCTCAACCCGATCACGGCTCAAACGCCCACCCTCCTGATACCAAGTGTTCACCCCTGTCAACATGGCGATGATTGCCATAGTGGCCAGGCGACCGTCTGGTACCTTGAATTCACCTGTTCTCTGCCCGGCTTCCAGTATTGCCTCCAGATGATCCTCATAGCGGTGGCGCAGATTTTCAATCACCTTGTAGTTTTCCGGTTTCAGATTGCGCAATTCCATATAGGCAATGAAAACCGATTCAGGCCGGTCCAGATGATAACGCAGGTGAAATTTACAAAACGCTTCCAGTTGCTCACTGGATAATTTCTGCTTCGGTTCAGCATCAAGTGCAGCCAGCAGGTTTTCCAGATGTTCGCGCATCAGATCAAACAGCAATGTCTGCTTGTCCGGTGTGTAAAGATACAATGCCCCGGCCTGAACGCCTACATCGGCTGCAATCTGGCGCATGGAAACGGCCGCGTAACCGTGACGTGCAAAAAGCTGCTCGGCTGATTTGCGAACTTTTGGGCCGGTGATTTCAGCGTGGGAGCCAGTTTTACGTGCCATTCCCGTTACATATCTGAACGTGTGTTCAATTCATAGCGATTGCTTGCACCTGCCTGCAAACAATCGCTAAGAAAGCGAGACCGGTTATCGAGGAAACCATGCCGCGTGTATTGATCAACATTTGTATTGCCTTTGGCCTGCTGGCCGCCTGCGCTGAGTTCCCGGATCTGGACGATGTCATATCCGCAGAAAGCCGGGCTGCGGATTTCCCGACGCTTATCCCGATTGACCCGCTGCTCGCATCGGCGCAAAGCGATTCTGAGCGAGCGGATGCCATTGCCAATAGCCTGATCGCCCGTACGGCGAACCTTCGCAACCGTGCCCGTGCGATGCGTGGCCCGGTGATTGAGCCACGAATTCGCTCGAAGATGGTTCGGGCGATGCGGCGAAACAGCCAATAAGGCCCGCGCATATGTTGCCCATGATCACGGAACTGGGTAGGAACCTTAAACTGGCTCTAATTCGGAGAAACCCAAGATGAACAAACCCTTGCGCCTTGGAATTGCAGGCTTGGGCACTGTGGGGACCGGTGTGGTCAAGATTGTGCAGCGCCAAGCCGGCATGTTGGTGGCGCGAACCGGGCGTGAAGTGGTGATTTCAGCCGTTTGCGCGCGCGTGCGCGACAAAGATCGCGGGGTCCGTCTGGGCGAATACGCCTGGGAAGATGACCCGGCAGCATTGGCGCGCCGCAGCGATGTGGATGTGTTTGTGGAACTTATGGGTGGTTCCAAAGGCCCTGCAAAAACCGCCACCGAGGCAGCAATTGCGGCGGGTAAAGATGTTGTAACGGCAAATAAAGCTTTGCTGGCGCTGCATGGCCATGAATTGGCGCTGGCGGCTGAAAAAAATGGTCTGGTGATCCGGTTTGAAGCGGCAGTTGCCGGTGGCATCCCGGTGGTAAAGGCGCTGTCTGAGGGGTTAGCAGGTAATCAGGTCACGCGGATCATGGGGGTGATGAACGGCACCTGCAACTTTATCCTGACCAAGATGGAAAGCGAACATGTCGGCTATAACGCGATGTTCGATGAGGCCAATAAACTGGGCTACCTGGAGGCCGATCCGAATCTGGACGTTGGCGGTATCGATGCCGGGCATAAGCTGGCACTTTTGTCAGCAATTGCCTTTGGCACCCAGGTTGATTTTGATGGCGTCACCTTAGAAGGCATCGAAAAGATTACGATTGAGGATATTGAACAGGCCGCCGACATGGGCTTTCGGATTAAGCTGCTTGGGGTGGCGCAGTTGTCTGGGCGCGGTTTGGAGCAGCGGATGACACCCTGTCTGGTGCCTGCAACCAGCCCGCTTGGGCAATTGGAAAATGCAACAAATATGGTGGTGCTGGAAGGGGACGCAGTCGGCCAGATCGCGCTGCGTGGTGCCGGTGCCGGCGAAGGCCCGACTGCAAGTGCTGTCATGGGCGATGTAATTGATATAGCGCGCGGCTATCGCGGGTCAGTATTTGGCCAGCCTGCGGCCAGCCTGAGCAAATCCAAACCGGCGGCGTCATCGCAACCTGCCCCGTATTATTTGCGCATGGAATTAAAGGACAAACCCGGCGCACTGGCGAAAATCGCAACTGTGCTCGGAGAGGCTGGCATATCCATTGATCGGATGCGTCAGTACCGCCACACGGACCCGAGTGCGCCGGTATTGATCGTGACCCATAAAACAAGCCGCCCTGCGTTGAATGAAGCAATTGCGGCGATGTCTGGAACCGGGGTGCTGGCGGGCGAGCCAGTGGCGCTGCGGATTGAGGAAGTTTAATATTGGATAATTAAACGGAGCGCCCTGATGGGCGCATTTCTTTTAGCCCTTCGGGCGGTTTGCGCTGCGCGCGGCAGGTATTTATGAAAAGAAGAAGACCAAAATTATGGCGGTTGTGACAGTCAAGCCGCTTGTACGTCTGGCCCGCGACGGGGTAGTCAGGGCACAAGAGTAATAACAGGACTTAAATGATGACCAAAACCATAGACTTTAATGATCGCCTGCTTTCACTTGGGCTGGCACGGGTTTCTGAAGCCGCTGCCATGGCTTCGGCCAAACTGGTGGGGCGCGGCGACGAAAAGGCGGCCGATCAGGCGGCGGTGAACGCAATGCGTGACCAGTTGAACATGCTCGATATAAAGGGTGTTGTCGTCATTGGTGAGGGTGAGCGCGATGAAGCGCCGATGCTGTTCATTGGCGAAGAGGTTGGCAATGGCAATGGGCCGGACGTGGATATTGCTTTAGACCCGTTGGAAGGCACTACCCTGACAGCCAAGGATATGCCAAATGCACTGACGGTGATTGCGATGGCGCCGCGCGGCACAATGTTGCACGCGCCGGATGTTTATATGGACAAGTTGGCGATTGGCCCGGGATACGCAAAGGATCTGGTGTCGCTGGAAATGGAACCTGCCAAGCGGGTACGCGCACTGTCAAAAGTGCGCGGATGTAAAGACGAAGACATAACGGTTTGCATTCTGGAACGCCCTCGCCACGAAGACCTGATCGAAGAAGTACGCGCGACCGGGGCGGCTATCCGGCTGATCACTGACGGCGATGTCGCCGGGGTAATCCATTGCGCCGAGGCAGAGAAAACCGGCATTGATATGTATATGGGTTCCGGTGGCGCGCCTGAAGGTGTACTGGCGGCGGCGGCGCTGAAATGTATGGGCGGTCAGATGTGGGGCCGGTTGATGTTCAGGAATGACGACGAACGGGGCCGTGCCAGCAAGGCCGGGATCACCGATTTCGACCGGATCTATTCAAAGGATGATCTGGTGACGCAGGATGTAATTTTCGCCGCAACCGGGGTGACTGATGGTTCCATTGTCAGGGGCATAAAGCGGGAACCGGGGTATCTGGAAACCGAGACCATTTTGATGCGTTCCAAAACCGGTTCCGTGCGGCATATGACTTACCGCAACCCAACTGGCTAGGGATGGCCGGGCGCGCCTTCCTTGGTGTTGAAAGTTCGCTTACTGGCCGGCGCTGGCTTGGTCCGGGGAGTGAAATTGACCGGCTGGCGGAAGCGATGGAGCAGGCGACCGGCTTGCATGGTGCGGTTTGTCACACGCTGGTGCGTCAGGGGGTGGCCGCAGAGGATGCGGTTTCATACCTGACCCCAGCCCTGCGGGATTTGCTGCCGGATCCGCTGAGCCTGAAAGATATGGATAAGGCGGCGGCGCGGTTTGTAACAGCTTTCAACAAACGCCAGAAAATCGCGATATTTGCGGATTATGATGTGGATGGTGGGGCGTCGGGCGCACTGATTATGACCTGGCTGGCCGCCATGGGGCATTCGGCGACGCTCTATGTGCCGGACCGGCTGACCGAGGGCTATGGGCCAAATGAAGTGGCTATGGCGTCGTTGGCCAAGGATCACGACCTGATCATCACGGTTGACTGCGGGGCGCTGTCTTTTGAACCTATTGCCGCCGCCAGAGGCGCGGATGTGATTGTGCTGGATCACCATCTTGGTGGCGAGACCTTGCCCCCGGCGCTGGCTGTGGTGAACCCGAACCGCCAGGACGAAAACGGTGATCTGGGTCATCTGTGCGCGGCGGGCGTGGTGTTTTTGTTTCTCGTGGAAGTGAACCGGCGCCTGCGTGAAAGCAGTGTAGCAGGGCCGGAACTATTGGGGTTTCTTGATCTGGTGGCGCTGGCAACGGTGGCCGATGTCGCGCCGTTGATCGGAGTGAACCGCGCTTTTGTTCGGCAAGGGTTAAAAATTATGGCCACCCGGCAGCGCCCCGGATTGGTGGCTTTGGCGGATGTGGCCAAGCTGGACACTGCGCCAAGTTCTTATCATTTAGGATTTGTTCTGGGGCCGCGGATAAATGCGGGCGGGCGTATTGGCCGGGCTGATCTTGGGGCGCGGCTGTTATCCAGCGATGATCCACATGAGGCCGGTTCAATCGCCGAGAAACTGGACCAGTTGAACACGGAGCGACGCGAGATCGAAAACGCGGTGCGTGATGCGGCGTTAGAGCAGGCCGAAGCACGGGGATTTGACGCGCCACTGGTTTGGGCGGCTGGCGAGGGCTGGCATCCGGGTGTCGTTGGCATTGTGGCGTCACGGCTGAAAGAGCTGACCAACCGGCCCGCCGTCGTGATTGGGCTGGACGGGGATGAGGGCAAAGGGTCCGGGCGTTCTGTGACAGGTATTGATCTCGGGGCTGCTATCCAGCGTCTGGCCTCGGATGGCCTGCTGTTGAAAGGCGGCGGACATAAGATGGCGGCTGGGTTGAGCGTGGCGCGGGATCAACTGGAACCGGCGATGGAACGGCTAAGTGAGTTGCTGGCAAAACAGGGCGCTGGCAATCTTGGCCCCCGAGATCTGCGCCTTGACGGTGTGTTGATGGCCAGTGCCGCCAGTGTTGAGCTAATTCAAAAAATCGAAGAAGCCGGCCCGTTCGGAGCAGGCGCCCCTGCCCCGCGTTTTGTCTTTCCGGACCAGCAAATCCGGTTTTTCAAACGGGTTGGTGCCAGCCATCTGAAAGTCAGTTTTGGTGACGCCACTGGCGGCCCAATTGACGCGATAGCTTTTGGCGCATACGACGGCCCTCTTGGTCCGGCAATCGAAGGAAACGGCGGCAAACGCTTCCATCTGGCCGGGCGGCTGGAGATCAACACTTGGGCCGGGCGCAGCAAGGCCCAGCTACGCTTGGAAGACGCAGCCCCGGCGGGTGAATAATAGGGCAAAATACCCCAAGATTTCCCTTGCCCTTTATCTGCGCTTTGCCTAAATAACGGCGCACGTCACCTAGTGGCCCGTTCGTCTATCGGTTAGGACATCTGGTTTTCAACCAGGAAAGAGGGGTTCAACTCCCCTACGGGCTACCACTTCTTCAATACTTCCGATACTGAAGCCAGGTCAGTTTGACCTGCATCGGCGCAGCACCCCAAAATATTGCAATCTGGAAAATTAACGAAATGACAACCGCTCTGAATCCCGCCCATACCGAACGCCATACATTCGCCTGTACCTTAGCGCGTCAGGTCGGGTTGGAGGCACTGCGGTTTTGGGAGGAACGCGGCCCCGAAAACCTTGGCACCACGTCCAAAGGTTTGCAGGATTTCGTGACTGAAGCCGATCAGAACGCAGAAGACACAATACGGCGCGCTTTGGAAGAGCGTTTTCCGGATGACGGGTTTGTTGGCGAAGAAGGTGGGCGCAAATCCGGCATCAGTGGCACCTGGATCGTTGACCCGATTGATGGCACCGCAAACTATCTGCGGGGCTTGCGGCACTGGGGGGTCTCAATAGGGTATGTTGAAGACGACAGGCCAGTTGTTGGGGTGATCCACGACAGCGCGACAGATCGGATATATGCCGCACAAATTGGGGGCGGGGCGACCCGTGATGGCCAGCCAATCCACGTTTCGCCGACCCGTGATCCACATCTGGCGACAGGTATACTGGGCACCTCGCGGCGCCTGTCATTTGACGTATATCTGGATAAACTGCGCGCACTTTATGATGCCGGGATAGAATATCGCCGCATCGGGTCAGCCGCTATTGGTATGGTGCGGGTCGCCGAAGGGGTCGCGGATTTCTATTATGAAGCGCACCTGAATTGCTGGGATGCCGCGGCCGCCCTGTTGATTGTTCAGGAAGCCGGCGGTGAAGCGCTTGCGCCGCCTATGGAAACATTCGTCCCCGACGGGGGCGAGGTTTTCTGTGCAACGCCAGCCCTGTCAAAGCAGCTTAAAGGCCTGTTGCTGAACGACTGATACTTACGACACTTCCGACAGTTTAACCGCCCTGCCTTCAGCCACCGACATCAACGCCGCCTCGGCGATGATCAACGAACGTAACCCGTCCTGCCCACTAGGCGTCGGCGGGGTATCATCGGTCAACATCGAGATAAACGTTGTGATTTCAGCCGCGTAGGCCGCAATATAGCGGGTCATGAAAAAATCGTATAACGGCGGTCTAGTGTAACCATCTTTTGTCGCAACCTCGATACTGACCTCGCGCTGGTTCTCTGCGGCGACCATACCCAGTGAGCCATGCACTTCTATCCGCTGATCATAGCCATAGGTCGCGCGCCGCGAATTAGAAATCGCGCACTGCTTGCCGCTGGCGGTGGTCAGGATCAAGTTGGCACTGTCATAGTCACCCAGTTCACCGATTTCCGGGTCCACCAGAACCGAGGCACTGGCAATCACCGTGTCAATCTCTTCACCTAGCAAAAACCGCGCCATGTCAAAATCATGAATGGTCATGTCTTTAAATATCCCACCCGAGACCTTGATATACTCGGCAGGCGGTGCGCCCGGATCGCGTGAAATGATATTAACCATCTCAACCTTGCCAATCCGGCCCGCTTCAACAGTTTCTTTGAGGGCGATGAAATGTGGATCAAAGCGGCGGTTAAAGCCGACCATCAGCTTTGCACCGGTTTCCTCGACCACTTTCAGACAGGCCCTTACTCGCTCAATGCTAAGATCAATCGGTTTTTCGCAGAATATCGCCTTACCGGCACGCGCGAATTTTTCGATCAGATCAGCGTGGGTGTTGGTTGGGGTGCAGATCAGGACCGCGTCAATGTCATCGCTGTTGGCAATAGTATCGATGTCACGGAACTCACCTCCGTAGGTGGCAATCACCGCATTGGCCGCTTCTTCCGATATTTCCGCCACGGCGACCAGTTTGGCCAGCGGGTTAGACGTTACAGCCTTGGCGTGGACCTGACCGATACGGCCAGCCCCGAGCAGTGCAAAACGGATAGTCATGTTAGAACCCCTTTGGATCAGAGCGTTACCCGCGCGTCGCTGCGCGCAGATTGAGCAATTGCGTGGATGGTTTTTTCGAATTCAAGTGCGTCGGTAAAGTCGGGATAAACTTGTTCATTGTCCCTGATCGCGCGCAGCAATGTCGCGGCCTCAATCACCTTCAGATCGTTAAACCCCAACTGATGCCCCGGCGCCGGGCAGAAAGCGCCATATGGTTCATGCTCGGGACCGGTCAGGATGGTTTTAAACCCCTGTTGCGCCGGGTCGCCCACGTTTTGATACAGCCGCAACTCATTCATCCGTTCCTGATCAAAACAGATCATGCCCTTCGTGCCGTGGGCTTCCCATGTCAGGCGATTTTTGCGACCCCATGCCGAGCGTGATGTTGACAACGAGCCATGCGCCCCATTGGCAAATCGTATCAAGGCCGTGGCGGAGTCTTCGTTCTCCACTTCACCCCGCCCGGTTCCACCCGACAAAGGCCGTGTCTTATGAACCGTCTGCATATCCGCCACAAGGCTGTGAATTGGCCCGGCGATACCGCAAGCCATCGAAACCAGATGGCAGCCCAGATCCCCGAGCGCGCCCAGCCCTGCCTCAGATACTTTAGCCCGCCAGGTCCAGGGCAGGCCCGGGTCGGCTTGGTAATCTTCGTCCACCCAACCGCGGAAATGAATGATCTCACCTATTACACCCTCGCGGATTAAGCGCTGAGCATGGATGAAAGCCGGGTTCTTGATGTAGTTATAGCCAACAATGGTTTTCACGTCTGCGCTCGCAGCGGCTTTGGCCATCTCAGCCGCCTGCCCCAGTGTCAGCGCCATCGGTTTTTCACAGTAAACATGTTTCCCGGCAGCAATCGCCGCCAGCGCCATTTCATGGTGTAAATTGTTTGGTGTAGTGATCGACACCACATCCACGCGCGGGTCATTTACCAGTGATTTCCAATCATGCGTCGCGCGGGCAAAGCCAAATTGCGCGGCCATTTTAGCCGCATCATCCATTGGAGTGCTACACAGGGTTTCCAACCTCGGCTTGGGAACGTCACCAAACACCGCCCGAACAGAACCATATGCCAGCGCATGGGCCTTG
>VAPK010403528.1_pt1 | contig 20088 bp, 19 predicted proteins | sample 3395031 | NCBI WGS metagenome assembly VAPK01 (sample SAMN08290443, study PRJNA428436) | hydrothermal vent metagenome | isolation source: Deep-sea hydrothermal vent chimney 1 | place: Pacific Ocean: Juan De Fuca Ridge
ATAAAGCATGGAAAGTTAAAGAAGAATCAGTTGGCTGGTTTGATGAATGTGTCGATGAAGAAATTTTAAAAACACAAAAACTATTAGCCATGAACGAAGGTATCTTCTGTGAACCTGCATCGGCAACTTCACTCGCAGGTGCTTTAAACGATATTGCAACAGGTAAAATTCCAGAAGGCAGTAAAATCGTTTGCACCTTAACCGGGCACGGTTTAAAAGATCCAGATACCGCAATTAAACAAAGTGCGCCTGTGTTAACCGTTAAGGCAACACGAGAAGAAGTGACCAAGGCCATTTTGGATAACATGACGTAATATTTTTCAAGCGCGTGGCAGTCGAGAGCTCAAAATCACAACGTAAAGTTTGTCGACGACAACAACCTGAAACGCTCCCTGATTTTTTAGCCGCATTCCCTCCTGTTCTTGCGCGTGTTTATAGCACGCGCAATATTCATTCGGCCTTTGAGTTAGATAATTCCCTTAAAGGTTTGTTACCGTATCAAAGTTTGAAAGGCATGGATGATGCCATTAGTCTATTAGTGGATGCTTTGCAAAATAATGAGTCCATTATGATAGTGGGGGACTTTGATGCCGATGGTGCAACCAGTACTGTTGTTGCTATTCGAGCTTTACGCTTAATGGGGCATTCGAATGTAAGTTATTTGGTACCTAATCGTTTTGAATATGGCTATGGGCTGACACCCGAAATTGTCGATGTCGCACAACAGTCGAAGCCGGATATTATTATTACCGTTGATAATGGTATTGCCAGTATCGACGGTGTTGCGCGAGCTAAGCAATACGGCATCAAAGTGTTAGTAACGGATCACCATCTACCCGCAGACACGTTGCCCGATGCGGATGCTATCGTCAACCCCAATCAAGTTGGTGATACATTCAAATGTAAGTCAACGGCAGGTGTCGGTGTGATTTTTTATACGATGATGGCCTTGCGTGTTGCCTTGCGTGACAATGGCTGGTTTACGACTGAACGCCCAGAACCCAATTTAGCCGAGTTGCTAGATTTAGTGGCCTTGGGTACGGTTGCCGATGTGGTGCCGCTAGAACACAATAACCGTATTTTAGTAGCTCAAGGCATCGCACGTATTCGGGCGGGTAAGGTGTCTGTGGGTCTGAATGCACTGATTAAAGTGGCGGGGCGAAATGCACAGCAGATAAAGGCTTCTGACATGGGTTTTTCGATTGCCCCAAGAATTAATGCAGCAGGTCGTTTAGAGGATATGTCGATCGGTATTGAATGTTTACTTTGTGATGATGACGTTCATGCAACGGCAATTGCAACCCAACTTGATTCACTCAATTATTCGCGGCGTGAAATTGAAGATGAAATGAAACAGCAGGCTTTCGAAATTCTTGATGGCCTTATAAAAATGCAAACGAGTGACGCAGTGCCAGCCGCACTGTGTTTATACAATCAGGAATGGCATGAAGGTGTGATTGGTATATTGGCGTCGAGAATCAAAGATCATTTTCATCGGCCGGTTATTGCGTTTGCGTCAGCAAAAGAAGGTATGCTAAAAGGTTCTGCACGGTCTATTCAAGGTTTGCATCTACGCGATGTATTAGATGAAGTTTCCAAGAAATATCCACAGCTAATTGAAAAATTTGGTGGACATGCCATGGCAGCGGGTCTTACGCTTAAAAAAGAAAACTTAAAAGAATTTGAAGATGCTTTTATACAACAAGTTGATGCGCATTTAACCGATGATAAATTACAAAATATATTGCTAACGGATGGGGATTTGGATAATAGTGAAATTAATTTATCGACGGCCGAACTGATCCAGAACTCAGGTCCTTGGGGGCAATTATTTCCCGAACCTGCTTTTGACGGGGTGTTTGAAATTGTTAATAAACGTATTGTCGCTGAAAAACATTTAAAATTAGTATTACGTTGTGGTGATTCAAGCGACGTTATTGATGCAATTGCCTTTAATGTTACCGATGCAAACTGGCCTGCGGATGTGACCCATGTGGATACCGTTTATCGACTTGACGTGAATGAATTTAGAGGGAATCGAACAGCACAGTTAATGGTCGAATATATTGAACCGGTAATGAATTAAATCAATTATATTTAAAATTTTTAGAGAAAATAAAATGTTAGAAATTAATGCGATTAAAGCTCGAATAAAAGAAATGCAACAGCGTAACGCCACGCTTCGGGGGTACCTTTGACTTTGATCTTAAGAGTGAAAGGTTAGTTGAAGTTGAACGAGAGTTAGAAGCACCCGAAGTTTGGGATAAGCCTGAATATGCGCAGGAGTTAGGACGGGAACGTGCTAGTTTGGAAAAAGTCGTACACGGACTTCAACAAATTGAAGATAGTTTAGTTGATGCAACTGAACTGCTTGAAATGGCGCAGGAAGAAGATGATTCGGATACTGTTGATGCGGTGATTGTTGATTTAGACAATCAGGAAAAGATACTGGCGGAGCTGGAATTTCAACGTATGTTTTCCGGGCAGCTCGATGTAAATAATGCCTTTTTGGATATTCAGTCTGGTTCAGGTGGCACCGAAGCGCAGGACTGGGCCGATATGTTATTGCGTATGTACTTACGTTGGGGTGAGCGCAAAGGATTTAAAACCGAATTAATGGAAGTTTCTGATGGTGATGTCGCCGGGATTAAAAGTGCCACCATAAAATATACTGGTGAATATGCTTTTGGTTTACTGCGCACAGAAACAGGGGTACATCGGTTAGTACGTAAATCACCGTTTGATTCAGGTAGTCGTCGCCATACTTCCTTTGCATCTGTTTTTGTTTATCCTGAAGTGGATGATAATATTGAAATTGAAATCAATATGTCGGATGTTCGGGTGGACACTTATCGAGCCAGTGGTGCCGGTGGTCAGCATGTTAATAAAACAGATTCGGCAGTGCGGCTAACGCACATTCCATCGGGTATTGTTGTACAATGCCAGAATCAGCGTTCGCAACATCAGAATAAAGATAATGCGATGAATCAGCTACGTGCAAAGCTGTATGAAATGGAAATGTTGAAGCAAAATGAAGACAAACAGGCAATGGAAGACTCAAAAACTGATATTGGTTGGGGCAGTCAAATTCGTTCTTACGTACTCGACCAGTCACGGATTAAAGACTTAAGAACGAATGTGGAAACATCCAATACGCAATCGGTACTCGATGGCGATATTGATAAGTTTATTGAAGCCAGCCTTAAAAGTGGTTTGTAATAGTTTATTAGATAACGATTAATTGAAAATCAAGATAGAGAAGTAATATGTCGGACAAAAATAATCAGGGCAATGCACCCCAAACGGTTGATGAGAACAAACTTATTGTCGAACGTCGTGAAAAATTAAAGGTATTGCGCGAGAATGGTAATGCCTTCCCAAATGATTTCCGTCGCAATGTAGTTGCCAGTGAACTTCATGCCAAGTATGACGAAAAAACAAAAGAAGAATTAGAAGCAACACCCATTCGAGTTAAAGTGGCAGGTCGAATGATGGCGCAGCGTATTATGGGTAAGTCGAGTTTTGCTAGTTTGCAGGATATGTCAGGTTCTATTCAGCTCTATGTGCAGCGTGATGACTTACCTGAAGGATTTTACAATCAACAGTTTAAAAAGTGGGATCTTGGCGACATCATTGCAGCCGAAGGCACTATGTATAAAACCAATAAGGGTGAGTTATCTGTTAAAGTTGAAGATATTCGACTTTTAACAAAATCATTACGCCCGTTACCGGATAAATTTAAAGGTTTAACCGATCAGGAAATTCGTTATCGCCAACGTTATCTTGATCTTATTATGAATGAAGATTCACGTAAAACATTCCAGTTACGTTCTAAAATTATTTCTCATATTCGTGATTTTCTAATCCAAAAAGATTTCCTTGAAGTTGAAACACCAATGATGCAAGTGATCCCCGGTGGTGCAACTGCAAAACCGTTTACCACTTACCACAATGCACTGGACATGGAATTATATTTACGTATAGCTCCAGAACTTTATTTAAAACGTCTAGTTGTGGGTGGCTTTGAGAAAGTATTTGAAATAAATCGTAACTTCAGAAATGAAGGTTTATCCACTCGGCATAACCCTGAGTTCACCATGATTGAGTTTTATGAAGCGTATGCAGATTATAAGGACTTAATGGATACCACCGAAAATATGTTACGTTCGATTGCAGAGAATGTAATCGGAACTACTAAGATAAAATATCAGGACGATGAATATGATTTTTCTAAGCCGTTTGTACGTATGACGATTAAAGAATCGATTCTGCATTTTAATCCCGATGTGGTTGAAGCCGAGTTAGACGATATTGAAAAAGCGAAAGCCATTGCGACACGATTAGATATACCCTTAAAAGAGACTTATGGTTTAGGCAAGATTCAAATTGAAATCTTTGAGAAGACAGTCGAACATCGTTTAATTGACCCTACTTTTATTACCGCATATCCTACCGAAGTATCTCCATTGGCAAGACGCAATGACGATAATCCTTTTGTGACTGATCGTTTCGAATTTTTTGTCGGTGGTCGTGAAATTGCAAATGGTTTCTCCGAGTTAAATGATGCCGAAGATCAGGCCGAACGTTTTAGAGCACAAGTGCAGGAAAAAGATGCGGGTGATGATGAAGCGATGTTTTTTGATGAAGACTATGTGGTCGCTTTAGAACACGGTATGCCACCAACGGCAGGAGAGGGAATTGGTATTGATCGACTGGTGATGTTGTTTACCGATTCGCCATCTATCCGTGATGTTTTATTATTTCCACATATGCGATTGTGATCAATTAAAATTATGTTGCTAGAATAAATTAACCACAATGAAAGACTTAATATTTTCCGTTGTGGTTAACTGGTTTTATTATTAGCTGGCAAGCGCATTTTGCATCGCAGCAATATCTTCGCTGGTTTCATCCATTTCAATTATATTGACATCCGCCGTTAGCCCCAGTTTCTGGAAAGCCGGAATGGTATTCCAGTCTTTTTTAGTGTGAGGGTGATCGCTACCGATCATGCTTTGTAGGTTGGCAACGGTAATAATGTCAACATAGTCAATATCGCCACCTGAGTTACGGCTTAAGTTTTCGTGTTCAGAAGCAACGGCAACCAGTTCGGGTGGGAAATTCCATTTATCCAATATTCGTTCACCAATACGGCAATGGGTGTCGGCAATAATTTTATCAAGTAGGACCGTGTTGTCTAAAATTTCAGGGACGTCTTCAACACGACTTAGAATGGGTAAAGCACCGATATCATGAACTAGCCCACCTAGTAGTGACATATCCGATTTTAAGTTCGTGAACTGTGTGGTTAATGCACTTGCGATAGCGGCAACCTGAGTGCTATGTTCCCATAAGTTGCGTAGGCGGGTATCGGTTGCATCTGAGGTTGCTTGAAACATTTGTTCCATTACGATACTGGTGACTAAATTACGTACCATGTTACTCCCCATTCGTGTAACCGCCGCTTCAACCGATTCAATGGTTCGAGTGGTACGCAATAATGGGCTATTCGATACCTGAATTAATCGGGCAGAAAGAGCCGCATCGGTGGTAATGACTTTGCTGACATCTGACAGCGATTTATCTTCATCGGCAAGGGCATCGCGTACACGTAACGCGACTTCGGGCAACGTTGGCAGTACCAGTGTTTCGTTGTCTAAATCTCGTAATAAGTCATTGATAAAACTTTCGGCAATTTCGTCAGACATCCATCTCTACCTGCATTGATTATTTACTTGTCTTACATATAGCGGCAGAGATGGGTGCAGCTTAAGGATTTTATTCATTTAAATTATACGGCATTTCCAGTATTTTAAGCGTTGGGCCTTCTTTTTCAGCCAGAAAAAGGGTTTGGTTCTCTACGGCAGCAATCTGTAATACCGCTAAAACCCGCATGGTTTCAGCCGAGTTAGCTTCGGCTAAGACAATTTTCCCCACGCTTTGCTGGTTTTCACCGTCTTGATAAATATCAGTACCCATTTCGATGGGATTGGTCGTTGAAATTTCGGCAAGGTAAAGTCGTTTTTTGAGTTTACCAAGGTACTTGGTTCGGGCAACAATTTCTTGTCCTGGGTAACAGCCTTTTTGAAAGTTAATGGTGTTAATTAATTGTAAATTAAGCATCTGTGGTACAAAGGCTTCGACACTCTTACTGTATATTTCTGGAATACCGGCATTTATACGTTGTAAGTTCCATGCCGATTGGCCCGCGGGTTTGCAGTTTGCTTCTAATCCGTTCCAGACTGAAATGGCATCCGTAATCGGGCCGATTAATTCAAAACGGTCCGGCGTTCCCGCTAGTTTTTGCAGACATAGCCCCTTAATCATCACGCTGTCATCCGTTGCGGCCGGTAACGGAGTCAGATTGAGCGCTGTTTTAATATTGGCGGTGGCCGCCTTACCTGCAACACCAAAATGAAAGTAAAGCTCAGTGACATCCTCCATCGTGACATCACTACGCATAATAAACATTTTCAAACGTTTAATTGTCGCTTCAGCAACTTCATCGGGTAAGCTAAGAAAATAAGCATTGTCAAAATTAAAGACCCGAAACAGTGCCATGGTACGGCCTTTAGGGCTGCAATAAGCGCTCATTTGAGAACGATCTTCTGTGACATGGTTAATGTCGTTACTTAATTGCCCCTGTAAAAAGCTATTTGCATCTGTACCGCTGACACGAATTAAGCGATACTGTGACAAATCTGCAAGTATCGTGGCGGTATTGCTGTTTTCAATTTCGATTTTTGTTGAATTAAAATGTGTTACGCAGCCGTTATTGATAGTTGCGCCTTGTTTACTTAAAAAGCTTTGCCATTGTTGTTGCATATATTTTCGATCCATTAACGGGTTTGTTTTGAATATATTTTACTCAATTTAATATTCATGAAATATCGAGTACAAGATATTGAAAAGGTTTAAAAATTTACTGGACGCACTGGTGATATGTTCTACACTTAATAAAAATGAATATACAAAATAAAAGTCAGCCTAATAATAAAAGACCCAAGCATTTAAATCTGGTAAAAATAAAAATGCCAGTATCGGCCGTGGTTTCTATATTACATAGAGTCTCTGGAATTATACTATTTTTGTCAATCCCCTATGTTGTATGGTTATTCTCGACTTCGGTTAGGAGTGTTTATGGCTATACGGAGGCTCTGACCATTTTAAATTCGGGTTATGGCAAATTAGCAAGCATTCTCCTGCTTTGGGCGATTACACACCACTTTTATGCCGGCTTACGGTTTTTAATTCTCGACTTGGATATTGGTATTAGCCGTGAAGCCACACTAAAGGTGGCCTGGTTAGTGCAAATTTTAGTGCTGATTACATTCGCTTTTCTGATTTATAAGGTGGTGCTATGAGTTGGCAGGCACATGGTTTTCGGGCGTGGTTTTTACAACGTCTGTCGGCTATATATATAGTATGGTGTTTGTTGGTTATTATTATTGGTTTATTTAGCAACACCATTACCTCATTTGAATCATGGAAAAACCTTTTCAGTTCCCCTCTTGTTAATATCCCCGTCCTGCTATTTTTTCTGGCCATCATGGTTCATGCTTGGGTAGGGATACGAGATATTGTGATTGATTATGTGCATTATGCGGCTGCACGTTTAATCGTACTTAATTTGTTAATGGTTTTTCTTATTAGCATGTCTTTCTGGATTACTTACATATTATTGTCATTGGTGAAACTTTGAATATACCGATTCGAAAATTTGATACTTTGGTTATTGGTGCCGGAGGCGGTGGTTTACGCGCAGCTTTACAACTTTCACAAGCAGATACGAATGTAGCCGTTGTCTCAAAAGTTTTCCCAACTCGTTCACATACGGTAGCTGCACAAGGCGGAATGAATGCAGCTTTAGCTAATGTGTTACCCGATAGTTGGCATTGGCATATGTATGACACGATAAAAGGCAGTGACTATCTTGGTGATCAAGATGCTATTGAGTATATGTGTCGGGCAGCATCTCATTTGGTGATCGAACTGGAGCACCAAGGTGTTCCATTTTCACGTTTAGACAATGGCAAAATTTATCAACGCCCATTCGGTGGCCAAAGTCAGAATTTTGGGGGTGAACAGGCAGCCCGTACCTGTGCTGCAGCCGATAGAACTGGCCATGCTATTTTACATGCTCTTTATCAACAAAATATAAAGGCAAAAACACATTTTTTTGACGAGTTTTTTGCTGTTGATCTGCTTAAAGATGAAAATGGTTTTATTGTGGGTGCCTTAGTACTTGAAATAGAAACCGGTGAACCTTTATTAATAGAAGCCAAAACCACCTTGCTGGCCACTGGCGGAGCAGGGCAATTATTCAGAACCAATACCAATGCAAAAATTAACACGGGTGATGGTTTGGCCATGGCTTTACGTGCCGGGATCCCGTTAGAAGATATGGAATTTTTCCAATTTCACCCAACCGGTATTGCCGGACGCGGTATGCTGATTACCGAAGGTGCCCGAGGTGAAGGTGGTTATCTGATTAACAAAGATGGCGAACGTTTTATGGAACGTTATGCGCCACACGCGAAAGATCTTGCCAGTCGAGACGTGGTGAGTCGTTCTATAGCAACTGAAGTGAGAGAAGGGCGTGGTTGTGGACCTAATGGCGACTATGTACTCCTTAAACTCGATCATTTAGGTAAAGACGTTTTAGATAAACGGCTCCCTGGTATTTGCGAAACAAGTCGAACTTTTCTGCATATTGATCCGGTTGAAGAACCGATACCTGTTTACCCCACCACCCATTATACAATGGGCGGTATCCCGACAAATCGTTATGGTCAAGTAGTTGTGCCTGTTGATACGGGAGAAGAAGCTATTCCCGGCTTATATGCAGTGGGAGAATGTGCCTGCGTCTCGGTGCATGGAGCCAACCGTTTAGGTGGTAATTCATTACTCGATATTGTGGTATTTGGGCGTGCGGCAGGTAACCATATTATTAATTATCTCAAAGAACATCGTTACCATCACGCTATTGATGAGGCGAGTATCGAAAAAGCGATGGATCATTTACACCGTTGGGATAAAAAAGGTGAAGGCGAATCGGTTCAGGGACTTAAAGATGAATTACAAGCTGCTATGGAAAAAAATTGCAGTGTTTTCCGTACACAAGAAGTGTTGCAGGAATGTCTGGAACAGGTTCTACAGATTGAAAGCCGGTTACAAAATGTGTATTTAAAAGATCACAGTAAAGTTTTTAATACCGCACGTATTGACGCAATGGAACTGGAAAACTTGGTTGAACTGGCTGTTGCCACGGTGACAGCAGCACTCAATCGCGAAGAAAGCCGTGGAGCCCATTCACGTATTGATTTTCCGGATCGTGATGACAAAAATTGGTTGAAACATTCTCTTTATTATAAAGAGGGAAGAAGGTTGGAATATAAACCTGTTCATTTAAAACCGATGACGGTTGAAACCTTTCCACCGAAAAAACGTGTTTACTAAGGTTATTCTTTTTTTGGCCGGTAAGCAGACTATGAGTATTGAATTATGACATCTCAAAATCCAACTAGCGTAAAAAAAATGCCAATGCGGTTTAAAATTTATCGTTATAACCCTGAAACGGATAAAGAACCGTATATGCAGGATTTTGTTTTGGATGATGTCACTTCCGAAATGATGTTACGTGATGCTTTAATCAAAATAAAAGCAAAGGATGAAACCCTTTCTTTCCGCCATTCCTGCGGTGAGGGTGTTTGCGGTTCAGATGGCATGAATATTAACGGTAAAAATGGTTTGGCGTGTCTAACCCGGGTTAGCGAATTAAAGCAGCCCGTTGAAATACGACCGTTACCCGGTATGCCTGTTATTCGTGATTTAATTATTGATATGGAGCAATTCTTCCATCACTATCGTTCGATTAAACCGTATTTAACCGTGCATGATCCTGTTCCCGAAGTTGAATATATACAAACACCTGAGCAACGTGAAAAATTAGACGGCCTTTATGAATGTATCTTATGTGCATGTTGTTCAACATCTTGCCCATCGTTCTGGTGGAACCCAGATAAATTCCGTGGTCCCGCCGCATTATTACAAGCCTATCGTTTTCTGGTAGATAGCCGTGATCAAGATGCAGCTAAACGATTGGCCGAACTGGAAGGGCCTTATAAATTATTTAGGTGTCATTCGATTATGAATTGTGTAAACGTATGTCCTAAAAATTTAAACCCAACTAAAGCAATAAATGGGATTAAGGAGTTAATGCTAAAAGACATGTTTTAGTACCAAGGCGAATAATGAGAAGCTAGATTACGGCGTTGGAAGAAAAATTCTAAATACTCATTTACTGCTCGTAAACTCCGTTTTATAATTTTTCTTCCGCCTTGTACTCTAGCTTCTCATTATCCGCTGAAAGTGTGTAGATAAATCAAAGTCGTCATTCTCGCGGAGACAGAAATCCAGTACTATAATAAGAAGCAGTATTATAATAATTATTTTTTGTCATATTTTTAGTGGATAACTAAGTTTATAATTATGAGCAATACAGGAACACAAGAAGATAATACCGAATTATCTCGCCTACGCTGGCAATGCCGTCGTGGTATGTTGGAGTTAGATATATTTTTACAAGGCTTTATGGACAAAGCATATAATCAGTTATCATTGGAACAACAACAAGCATTTGAACGCTTGCTCGAAACTCCTGACCAGATGTTACTAGACTATTTAATGGGGCGGGTTATCCCCTACGATAAGGAAATCGCAGATGTCGCAAAACAAATTCGTCTCGCTGCCGGCCCTGATACTTAGTCGTTCTAAAATCCTGTTATTTTTTATTATTGGTTTACACGTAATTGTGTTAGCCAGTGCGATGTATACAGTTTATTTTCATATAAGCGTGAATATTATTTTAGGCTTGTTGATAGGGTTCAGTTTTTATTACTACATTCAGTACTATAAAAATCTAAGCACCTTAAAACAAATCAAGTATCGTCAGGACGGTATGTGGATACTCGGTTATAAATCAAAATCACTATTGGTTTCAATCGAACCTGAATATATGCTCACAGAATGGCTTATTGTGTTGCGCTTTAAGATTGGCCAAACTAAAAGAAAGAGTATTCCAATATTTTTTGATATGTTAACCCCTCATGATTTTAAACAATTGCGTGTTGTGTTACCTTATATTTTAAAAACAAGGATTTAAACAAATAAAATTGTTATTCAGGTTGGAGAAAAAAGTAACACATATTCTTTAAAAATTAGAAGCAATGTTATACAGTGTGAACAAGTTGATATATCTAAAATCAATACCTGTTTCTTTATCAATCTATATCTTGTTAAAATACAGGCATACATATTCATCTACCATTCAGCTTGGTAATGTATAATTTAGTTGATTGGGAATATAATAATTAAGGAGAAGGATGTGGATATTGAAAAAGACATTATCAGGGTTACAACTCATATTTCGGTACTTGATGCTAGCATGTTTATGATTCCTTTTTATGTTTTTTCTCTAGGCGCAAAGAGAATGAATCTTTTAGAACCTTTGGCAGCTTGAGTCGATGAATTTTACATTGAGTATAATCCTTATGTTTAAGATGCTTTTCCTGCGAGTAAGAGTGAAAGGTATATTAACCATTTTTGTTGGCTCCATTTTTCTTATAGGCTGTACTACTTTAAATAAAAGTGAATGTTTAAATGCAGACTGGGTGACGATAGGCTATCAGGACGGTTATAAAGGGGAGTCGCAATCAAGAATTGGAAAGCATCGGAAGGCTTGTGCTGAATATGGTGTTAAACCTGTCTTGAAGCAATATCTTGATGGCTATAAAAAGGGAGTGACTGAATTCTGTAGGCCATATCGAGGTTATCGAAGAGGGTTGTTAGGGTATGTGAATCGAGGTGTTTGTAAAGGTTCCATGCGTACCCCATATAATCATGCTTATCAGCAAGGAAAGCAGCTCTATAATTTAGAACAACAAATTATAGATACTCAAGAAATTATAAATAATATTTCTGAAATCAATAATAACCTCGAGTATGAACGACAATTTGCAGAACAGAAACTTATCAATTATGAATTAACAAAGGCAAGGCGGGCTCAACTTGTTGAGAGGATTCGGGATATTGATAATAAAAAATTGAGAAATATTGACCGTATCGAATATCATGAAGGTTTACTTAATAGTCAAATAAATGAAGTTAAATATTTAAAAGAGCAGAATCATTTCAAGAACCATTAGTTTAGTTGATAATAATTTTCTGAAAATATTAACAAATTATAAGATTGAATTAGCTGAAAAAATTTATTGTGTTTGATTCTATACTACTCGAAATAAAGGGTGTGCTCGAGCCTTTAATGATCTTTTCTGTTATTGGCAAGGAAATACAGTAGGAATGCTTACACGATACTATCCTGTCTGGGAATATAATCCATCCTTTAATGTAGACGATTCTACATGGAAGAATACCTCAGTAATCTGGTATGCTAGCGCGATTGCTCATGATAGTTATACGCAAATCAGTATGATACTGCTTCAATTGTTTGTCAGGAAAGTCAAGGCTGGTTAACTGATAGCTTACCTGCGAAGTGGTTGAATAAAAATGAACCTGAATATATGCTCACAGAATGGCTTATTGTGTTGTGCTTTAAGATTGGCCAAACTAAAAGAAAGAGCATTCCAATCTTTATCGATATGCTATCACTACAAGCATTTAAAAAGTTGCGAGTGGTGTTACCTTATATCTTAAAAGTGAAAAATGAAGTTGTTGCTACAAACTAGTTTTATTTTTCCAATCAAATTTTTTGTTGCTCACGAATTTTAATTATTTTTGTTAAATATTTATTTCCCCATACCTGAATTTCTTTAAGCACAGGTACAAGTGTTAAACCAAACTTTGTTATGGAATATTCAACTTTAGGTGGAACCTCGGCAAATACTTTTCTGTGGATAATCTGGTCAGATTCCAATTCTCGTAATTGTCTTGTTAACATCCTTTGAGTAATACCGGGTAACAGTCTACCTAGTTCGTTGAAACGCCGAGTGTCGTTCTGTAAATGGTAAAGGATAGGTGTTTTCCATTTTCCACCAATAACATCTATTGCTGCTTCAATAGGACACCCATAACTGCATGCGGGATCTTTGTGTGTTTTCATGTGGTTGCTCACTGGTAATACATAAATATGGTATACAAAATGATAGTATAGCACAAATCTGTACGTACTTATGTTAATGGCTGTTATCCGGTAATATTATTTCTTCCTACTTAAAATCAGATTAATGGAGAAAATGATGAACACTATCGATGCAATAAAGAGTCGGCGGGCAATTAAGCATTATGATGCAGAGCATCAAATGACGGAAGAAGAAATAACCGAGTTATTATCACTGGCTATTTTATCTCCTACAGCTTTTAATATTCAGAATTGGCGTTTTGTTGTTGTGCGCGACACTAAATTAAGACAAAAAATACGTAAAAGTGCATGGGATCAGGCACAGGTTACCGATACGTCTTTATTTATTGTGCTGACAGCGGATTTAAAGGCATGGGAAAAGCAGCCCGTTCGTTATTGGAAAAATGCGGCTAAAGAAGTTCAGGATTTTATGTTGCCTGCTATTGATGCGTATTATCGAGACAAGGATCAGGTTCAACGCGATGAGGCAATGCGATCCTGCGGTATTGTTGCGCAAACATTAATGTTGGCCGCGAAATCATTAGGCTATGATTCTTGTCCTATGGATGGTTTTGATTTTGATCAGGTAGCCGAGCTTATTAACTTACCGGATGATCATGTTATTGCGATGTTTGTTGCCATTGGCAAAGGAACTAAAGATGCATGGCCACGGCCTGGGCAGCTATCCTTAGATGATGTTGTTATATCAAATAGCTTTTAAAAAGCAGTGTTTGCAAAGGTGATGTTTAAAGGATAAAGGCTGGTTGAGGTTAGAGTAAAAACTCTGACTTCAACCCCTAGAATATAGATACAAATTTTTCAAAAAAAAACGTGGTGCATGACAAAATTTTAACAGTTCTTATTTCTTTATCAAGTAGTCACATCCACTAATATATCAACATCACTATTTTCTTTATAATTTTCCGGCGTAAGAACGGTATTAGTTTTTTGTTTCGATGTTTCAGGATAATCGAGCGTATAGTGTAAGCCACGACTTTCTTTTCGCTGAATAGCAGATTCAACAATTAGACTGGCGGTATCTACCAGATTGCGTAGCTCGATTAAGTCATTGGTGATGCGGAAGTTGCCGTAGTAGTCGGTTATTTCCTGTTTGAGTAAATTGATTCGGCTCTTGGCGCGTTGCAAACGTTTATTGGTGCGTACAATACCAACATAGTCCCACATAAAGCGGCGCAGTTCGTCCCAGTTATGCGTGACCACCACTTCTTCATCGGAATCGGTTACGCGGCTTTCATCCCATTCGGGTAATTTAATGGGCATTTTAATGTGTGTTTGTTGTTTTATATGTTCACTGGCAGACTGGGCAAACACTAAACATTCAAGTATCGAGTTACTGGCCATTCGGTTGGCTCCGTGCAGACCGGTAAAGGCTACTTCACCAATGGCGTATAAACCGGCAACATCGGTTTGCCCGTACTTGTTTGTCATTACGCCGCCACAGGTATAGTGGGCAGCAGGTACAACGGGGATGGCCTGCTTTGATATGTCAAAGCCAAATTCCCTGCAACGTTGGGAAACGGTTGGGAAATGTCGTTGAATAAAATCAAAGGGCTTGTGAGATATGTCGAGTAATACATTGTCGGCACCGATGCGTTTCATTTCATGATCGATAGCGCGTGCAACAATGTCGCGTGGTGCGAGTTCGGCACGTTTATCAAACTTTTGCATAAAACGTGTACCATCGGGTAACAGCAGTTTTGCACCTTCACCTCGGAGTGCTTCTGTAATAAGAAATGATTTGGCATCCTGATGGTATAAACAGGTTGGATGGAATTGATTAAATTCCATATTGGCCACGCGGCAGCCGGCTCGCCATGCCATGGCAATCCCGTCACCGGTGGCGGTATCTGGGTTGGTCGTGTAAAGATACACTTTACTAGCACCGCCATTGGCTAAAATCACAAACTTGGCATGAAAAACGTTAACGCTGGCTTTATCCCTGTCGAGTACGTAAGCGCCTAAACAGCGGTTATGCTGACGTCTTTCATTAGTTGTGGCATTAGTTATGGGCTGCTTTGTGATTTGTTGTTCCTTGAGGGTATTCACTTTTGCAGCATTAACTTTTTCCTGAGTGATTAAATCAACGGCGATATGATTTTCGAAAATTTCGATGTTTTTGTGTTGTTTTGCCATGGCCGCAAGTGATGTTTCAACGGCTCGTCCGGTTGCGTCGGTTGCATGAATAACTCGACGATGGCTGTGACCACCTTCTCGGGTTAAATGGTAAGCATCGGTGTTGGTGCCGGCCTCATTTCGAGTAAATTTAATGCCTTGATCGATCAACCAGTGAATATTTTCTTTGCCGTGTCTAACGGTAAAATCGACGATTTCAGGGTTAGATAAGCCTGCTCCAGCGATTAAAGTGTCCTGAACATGCGATTCAATAGAATCGTCTCTGTCGAGTACCGCAGCAATCCCGCCTTGTGCGTATAAAGTACAGCTCTCAGTTAAAATCCCCTTTGTAATCAATTGGATATGATGAGTGTCAGCAAGGCGTAAAGCTGCGCTAAGCCCAGCTGCGCCACCGCCAATAATCAACACATCAGCACTTTTATGTGTATGAGGATGCGGCTGAGAAGTGACGAGGGACTTCATGATGTTCTTAATATCCATAGGTTTATCATCGCGCGTTATTTGCCTATTGACAACTGATTAAAATGGATAGTTAGGTTCGATTTGTAATAGAATGCCAAGATGCTGAGTTTATTAGAAAATAGTATGACTTATAGAACAAATAATCGAACTTTGGGCAAAAAAGCGAGTCATATTACCAGACTACTGATTACCTTAAGTAATGTTGAATTGGAGAGTAATTAGATGTCTGACAAGGCCGCTGATCAACAACTTGTTGAGCGTGTGCAAAAAGGTGATAAGCGTGCATTTGATTTGTTGGTCATTAAATACCAACAGCGGATTATGAACGTGATTTCGCGCTTTGTTAATGATTTTGCCGAGGTACAGGATCTAGCTCAGGAAACTTTTATCAAAGCCTACCGAGCGTTACCTAATTTTAGAGGCGACAGTGCATTTTATACTTGGCTTTATCGAATTGGTATTAACACGGCCAAAAATCATCTAGTTGCAAGAGGCCGTCGCCCACCAAGTGCTGATGTAGATGCAACTGAAGCAGAATACTACGAAGGTGAGTCTTCGTTAAAAGATCAAGCAACACCGGAACGCATTGCATTAACCGATGAAATTGGAAAAGTTGTCTTTGATGCAATCGAACAATTACCCGAAGATTTACGGATGGCTATTACCTTACGTGAATTAGAAGGCTTAAGTTATGACGAAATTGCAGAAGCGATGGACTGTCCAATCGGTACAGTTCGTTCCCGAATTTTTCGTGCACGGGAAACGATTGATTTAAAACTTAAACCTTTAATGGAAGAGGCCGATAATTAGTTAAGGCCAGTGATAGTTTAAGACCAGTATTTTAATACCAACTGAAATATTAAGAGAAACCAACAGTGAGAGAAATCAGATGAGCGATTCAATACATGACAAAACAAATGAAAAGATTTCGTCATTACTTGATGACGAGCAAACCGTCGACAGTACTTTGATAAATTCCTTGTTGAATAGCAAAGAAACAAAAGCAAAGTGGGCTCGTTACAACCTTGTCAGCGATGTTCTCAACGATCGCTACCAACATAAAGTTGATAAAGCTTGGTTTGTTGAACTTAGTGATAAGTTAGATGATGAACCCACTATTTTGGCACCGAGAGTGAATCGTACTTTTACACAAAAGCTTGTTAAGCAAGTCACGGGTTTTGCGGTTGCTGCGACGGTTGCAATGGTTGCTATTTTAAGTCTGCAACAAACACAGGTCTCCGAAATAGATTCGGGAGCGAAAATTGCGCAGCTGCCTTTAGCATCTAGCGACATTAAACCTGTTTCCTTACGTTTAAATAAAGCTGCCGAGTCAAAATTAAATGGTTATCTTGTTAATCACTATGAGCATTCTATTACAGGCCAAATGCAAGGTTTAATGCCTTATATGCGAATGGTCAGTGTGACACCAGCAGAACGAATTGTGCATGAAAAATAAGTTTTTAGTTTTTATTACGAGTTTATTGTTTTCTATTAGCACTCTTGCTGCTGCTGAGCCTGCGAATAACAAACAAATTGAATTCTGGTTAGTTAAAATGCATCGTGCGGAGCATATGATAAACTATCAGGGTATTTTTGTTTATGGGCAACAAAATAATTTAAGTTCAATGAAAATTGTACACAGTATCGATGGTGTCAGTGAGCGAGAACGTTTGCTGTCGTTGGATGGTACTGGGCGCGAAGTGTTACGCACTAATAGTTCAGTAACTTGTATTATTCCAGACAGCAAATCGGTAATGGTCGAAAAAAGTAGACCGAGTTCCAATTTCCCTCCTGCCTTTCCTGTTAAGCTTAAGAAGTTATCAGATAATTATAATTTTTATTTATCGGGTAAAGAAATGGTGGCGGGGCAAATAACCCAAAAGATTACAATTAAACCTAAAGATCAATATCGATACGGCCATATTTTATGGATTGATGAAAAATCGGGTTTACTGCTTAAAACTCATCTAATGAATGAACATGGGCAACCGGTTGAACAGTTTATGTTTACCCAAATTGATTACATGGACAAAGTCCCTGACAAGTTACTAGAGCCTTCAGTCAATGGTAAGAATTTTACTTGGTATGAATCTGCTGCCTCTAAAAAAGAAGAGGTAAACGCACCGAGTCAATGGGGCGTAAAACGTTTACCAAAAGGATTTAATGCGGATGTGAACTTTAAACATGTTATGCCGCGTAGTGGTGTGGCAATGGAGCAGTTAATGTTTTCTGATGGTTTAACGTCCATATCAGTTTTTATCGAAAGACCCACGAATAAAAATGACCAAATTACAGGTTATTCAAGGATGGGGGCAATCAATGCTTGTGGTCGAACCTTAAAAAATGGCCAACATGTTACCGTACTAGGTGCCGTCACTCATGCCGCAATAAAAATGATATGTGACTCTGTTTATTTGAAATAATTTGAAAGTATGATTGAGCAATCTGCAAAAGTACGACGTTGTGATAACGGCAAAATCTTTGTTGAAGTTAATTCACAATCCAGCTGTGGTTCCTGTTCGGCTCGAGCCGGTTGTGGCAAGTCATTACTCGACAATGTTTTTAAAACGAAACCATTACATATTGCAGTCGATAATACCATGGGAGCCAGAGTGAACGACGATGTGATTATTGGTTTAAATGAATCGGCGTTATTGCAAGTTTCTTTTTACTTGTATTTATTACCTCTGTTAACTATGTTGGTTGCTGCTATTGGTGTGGTTTATTTAGTCTCTGATCAATATTCAGAAATTAGTTCTATTATTGCAGCGGTAATTGGTTTGTTTGTAGGTAGCCGTTTTTCTCGCGGTATTTTAAATAGCAAAGAGAAAGATCAGAACAAAATGTTTCAACCGGTTCTGATAAAAGTTATCCCTAATTTGTTATCAACGGAAATGGGTTCATCCCAAGCTTAGGAGTTTTATTTTGTTTGAATTAAATTTAAAAAGAAGTTATCTCATTGTTTTTTTCTCATTCTTTTTTCTTTCACTGGCTCAGGCATATAATTTACCTGATTTTACGGAATTAGTTGCAAAAAATAGTCCGGCCGTTGTCAATATCAGTACTAAACAAAAAATTAAAATACACAAAAAGTTACCCAAGGGTTTGAAACTGCCTAACTTACCCAAAGGTTCACCGTGGAATGATTTGTTTAAACGTTTTTTTGATGATCGTGAGAATAATGAAAATTATAATTCCCAGTCCCTAGGCTCAGGTTTTATTATTGATTCAGACGGTTATATTGTAACGAATTATCATGTAATTAAAGGTGCCGATGAAATTCTGGTGCGTTTATCAGACCGGCGTGAGTTGGTTGCCAAATTGATTGGTAGCGATGAACGTTCGGATATTGCTTTATTAAAGATTGATGCTAATTCATTACCCGTGGTTAAAATTGGTAATTCCGATAAATTAAAAGTAGGTGAATGGGTGATGGCGATTGGTTCCCCGTTTGGTTTTGACCATTCCATTTCGGTGGGTGTTGTGAGTGCCGTTGGGCGTAGCAATTTACCAAATAGTAATTATGTGCCTTTTATTCAAACAGATGCTGCTATTAACCCAGGTAATTCAGGTGGCCCTTTGTTTAATTTAAAAGGGGAAGTCATTGGTATAAATTCACAAATTTATACGCGTTCGGGCGGGTATATGGGTTTATCATTTTCAATTCCAATTAATGTTGCAATGAATGCGGTTAGACAACTCAAGAAAACCGGGCATGTGACCCGTGGTTGGTTAGGTGTGTTAATTCAGGAAGTCAATCGTGAGCTTGCTAAATCATTCGGTATGAAACAACCACGAGGTGCTGCAGTTCTAAAAGTGATTAAAGATAGTCCTGCTAAAAAAGCCAGTTTTGAAGTTGGCGATGTCATTATTAAATTCGGTACAAAAGAAATTTATCATTCTTCTGATTTACCTCTAGCGGTTGGTTCAACCGATATTGGTAAAAAGGTCAAAGTTAAAATAATTCGTGAAGGTAAGTACAAAACACTAACCGTTAAAGTAGAAGCATTACCTAATCAGAAAGAGCTTGCAGCGGCTCAAAATGCCATCAAAAAAACGCAAGTAAATAAGCTGGGTATGACGGTCATGGGTATAAACAGCTCACAGCGTGAGCAATTAGGTATCGATAAGCGAGGTATTTTGGTGAAGCATGTTACTGCCGGTGCAGCGCGTGATGCCGGTATTCGAAATGGTGATATTCTGCTTAAATTAAATTACCAAGACATTAATTCGGTTAAAGATTTTAATAAGGTACTTAAAAATTTACCAAAAGGTAAACCTGTTCCAGTATTAATTCAGCGTAAAAAATCACCGATATTTTTAGCCATTAAAAT
>VAPK010151542.1_pt1 | contig 20069 bp, 15 predicted proteins | sample 3395031 | NCBI WGS metagenome assembly VAPK01 (sample SAMN08290443, study PRJNA428436) | hydrothermal vent metagenome | isolation source: Deep-sea hydrothermal vent chimney 1 | place: Pacific Ocean: Juan De Fuca Ridge
TATTCTTCAGGAATTGTATTTTCTAATTCCTCTAATCGATCAACCAAATTTTGTAAAACTTCTAATCGTCTTTGAAAATTGGAGATCATTGCATAGACAACGCGTTTATCTTCATTACTTTCTTTGAGCTCTAAAGTAAGTTTTTGATAATTGTTCTCTAATTTTTCTAATTGAGCAAATGCATCTTCAATTATTTGCTTATTTTGAGTTGTTTCTTGTTTTTTTATAACTTCAATTTCTCTGTGAATGGTTGCCAGGTAAAAGCCTTGAGTCTCTTCCATTTTTGGCGAAACGTCTGCCAATTGTAAACCCTCATTCGAATTATTATTTCCTAACCAATATCCGAAAAATAATAAAACAGAAGCCGCAATAGCTAACCAGTGCCAGGATATCTTTTTAACTTTAACCGGCTCCTTACCTGCATTTAATTTTGCTTCGAATCTATTAAAATGACCCATATTTGGTTCTTCAAAATCAAATTCGTTACTCTTATTGCGAAATATATTATCTAATTTATCTTTCATCATTTTTAATTTACAAGCGTTGCATCTATCATCAACTTTCTTAATTTACTTTTAGCTCTTGATATAGTTGTTCTGCAATTTTCATTAGTTAAATTCATAATACTGGCGACTTCCTCGTTGTCATATCCTTCTACTAAACTAAGGTTCAATATCAATCGGTAATTGTCTTTTAATTGGTTCATTGTGTTAACAATCTCCTTTGCTTTTAAATTTGTATAATCTACTTGATCATCAAGCAACCCTTCATCTTCTGCACCTAACTTATTATCCACCACTTCTAACTTCACTTCTTCAAATCGATTATTCTTTTTTAATTGTGTCAAACTTTTATTGATTACAATTCGTTTCAACCATGCTCCGAAAGTTACTTCTCCTTTAAAGGAGTCCAATTTTGTAAAAGCGTTTAAAAACGCTTCTTGCATCACATCTTCTGCTTCGAAACTATCTCGTACAATTCTTAAAGCCGTATTGTACATAGCTTTATAATAAAGCTTATAAATCTCAGACTGCGCAGGTTGGTTACCCATTTTACATGCTTGCAATAATTGAGCAATATGTTTTTGTTTTTCTTGCAATACTTAACTCTTATTTAAATGACAAATCATTTTTCAAACTGTTACACTTCTTCAAATTTAAAAGTACATTAAATTATAAGATATTCATAATCAATATAATAATTTGTAGGTAAATGGTAGTGAGAAGTAGGTAGCAGGAAAATCAGCTTTTGGCCTTTAGCTGTTGCTTTTGGTTGCTGGTTTCGGGAAAATTAGCTTTTAGCCTTTAGCTTTTGGTATTAGGTATATGGTATTAGGTATCTGGTATGACCTTGCCTAAATATGGTTGCCTTTTTTCTCATCTCTCTAATTTGTCCAAAGTCTTAAAGCCCATTGTCTTTTCTTTTTATCTTAGATTTAAAACATTGTTATTTAGAAAGTTATACTAGTATTCCAGAATCTTCTCAGTTCTCACTTAATACTTAAAACTTAAAACTTTAAACTTTAAATACAATTGGCATAAGAATTGAAATACATACTTCGTGAAAATCAATTAAAACTATTTAATCAGCTATTTGATAGATAGTTAAATAATTAAAAAAATAGTAATAAAAAAATTGTTACTTTTAAAAATGTCAAATTGACTTAAAAAAGATATGAGTAAAACAAAATTTTTAAATATTGACAACTTGTCATTACAAAATATTTTGGATGAAGATACCGAATTGATTCCATTAATGACACCGGAAGATGAAGAAGAGATTAAAAGAGAAGATGTACCCGATGTTCTGCCAATTTTACCTTTGAGAAATACGGTTTTATTTCCCGGAGTAGTTATTCCTATAACTGCAGGAAGAGATCAATCTATAAAATTAATAAAAGAAGCAAATAAAGGAAACAAAACTATAGGTGTGGTTGCGCAAAAAAATGAAGCAACAGAAAATCCAAAACTGAAAGATATCTACACAACCGGAACGGTTGCTCGTATATTAAAAATGTTGAAAATGCCAGACGGAAATACCATGGTAGTACTTCAGGGCAAAAAACGTTTTGAAATTGAAAATTTGACACAGGAAAAGCCTTATTTAAAAGCCAAAGTAAAGGAATTGATTGAAGATATTCCTGACAAGAAGGAATCTGAATTCAAAGCAATTATCGATTCCGTTAAGGATATTTCTCTGCGTATTATAAAAGAGAATCCAAATATACCTACAGAGGCCTCTTTTGCAATTAAAAATATTCAAAGCGATTCTTTCTTGATTAATTTTGTTTCATCCAATTTAAATTTAAGCACCGAAGCAAAGCAAGATCTTTTAAATATAAACAGTTTAAAAGAAAGAGCACTTCAAACGCTTAAAAAAATGAATAAGGAGTTGCAGCGACTTGAACTTAGCAATGATATTCAATCTAAGGTTCGGGAAGATATGGATCAGCAACAGCGAGAATATTATTTGCACCAGCAGATGAAGACCATACAGGAAGAACTTGGAGGTGTATCGCATGATGAAGAAATTGAAGAAATGCGTAAGCTTGCAAAAGCTAAAAAATGGAGCAAAGAAATTTCGGATACATTTAATAAAGAAATTGGCCGATTGCAAAGAATGAATCCTCAAATGGCCGAATATTCAGTGCAAAGAAACTATCTGGATTTATTAATTGAATTACCATGGGAAAAATATTCTAAAGATAAATTTGACCTTAAACGAGCGCAAAAGATTTTAGATCGAGATCATTATGGTTTAGAGAAAGTAAAAGAAAGAATAATTGAACACTTAGCAGTATTGAAATTAAAAGGTGATATGAAATCGCCTATTATTTGCCTCTATGGCCCACCGGGTGTTGGTAAAACTTCTTTGGGTAAATCGGTAGCAGAATCTTTGGGCAGAAAATATGTAAGAATGTCGCTCGGAGGTATGAGAGATGAAGCAGAAATAAGAGGACACAGAAAAACATATATTGGTGCCTTACCGGGTAGAATTATTCAAAGTATAAAAAAAGCCGGTACATCAAATCCTGTATTTGTATTGGACGAGATCGATAAAATAGCTGCAAGTAACAGTGGTGATCCTTCATCTGCGATGTTAGAAGTTCTTGATCCTGAACAAAATACGGAATTTTATGACAATTATTTAGAAGTTGGATATGATCTTTCTAAAGTCATGTTCATTGCTACAGCAAATAGTTTATCAACAATTCCTTGGGCATTAAGAGACAGAATGGAGATAATTAATGTTAGTGGATATACCATTGAAGAGAAAGTCGAAATTGGTAAAAGACATTTATTACCTAAATTATTAGCTGAACACGGCTTGAACTCAAGTCATTTGAAAGTGGGAAAAGTACAGCTTGAAAAAATTGTTACGGGATACACACGTGAATCGGGTGTAAGAGGCTTGGAGAAAAAATTAGCCAAAGTAGTTCGCTATGCAGCAAAATCTATTGCCATGGAAGAGGACTACCATATTAAAGTAAATAATGAAGACATAGAGAGCATTCTAGGCCCTTCTCATTTAGAAAGAGATAAGTATGAAAATAATGAGATTGCCGGAGTTGTTACCGGGTTAGCATGGACCAGTGTGGGAGGTGATATTTTGTTTATTGAATCTATATTATCTAAAGGTAAAGGGAATTTATCTATAACAGGGAATTTGGGTAAAGTAATGAAAGAATCTGCAACCATTGCTTTAGAATATATCAAGGCCAATTTAGATGATTTCGGTATTAAATATAAAACATTAATTAATAATAATATTCATATTCATGTTCCGGAAGGTGCTACACCTAAGGATGGGCCAAGTGCTGGAATTACAATGCTTACATCATTGGTTTCCTCTTATACCCAGAGAAAAGTGAAAGCAAAAATGGCTATGACTGGAGAAATTACTTTACGAGGAAAAGTTTTACCTGTTGGTGGGATCAAAGAAAAAATTCTAGCCGCAAAAAGAGCAAATATCAAAGAAATTATTCTGTGTTCTGAAAACAGAAAAGATATTGAAGATATCAAGCCAAAATATTTAAAAGGTTTGACTTTTCACTATGTAGATGAAATGAAAGAAGTAATTGATATTGCCTTGTTAAAACAAAAAGTAAAGAATGCTAAAAAATTAAATTAAGTGATTGTATTATAAAATATTACAAGCGTCATTCCACAATAAATGACGCTTGTTTTATTTAATTTTTAAAATTAAAATTCTATTTTATTTGGCTCTTAATTTATTCATGATTTCTTTTTCAAATTTTTTATCATCTTTAATTACTACAAAAAAAGCCACAATAAAATTCTTTGCTTTTGAAAATTGGGATTGATTCTTAAATAAAGGTTGAAAACTATCTACCTTATCAAGAATTTCACCTTGGTTATCAATAAATTCTTGTCTTACCTGATCTATCAATTTGGGATCTCTTTTAAACCCTCTATATAATCTTTCAGTAACAGAGGAAACCAATGGTTTATCATCAACAACCGAAACTACGGCATAACTCGAATTAACCAGTCCCGACATATCAAAGTCATAAGGTAATGGAACATAATTACCATTTATAAATAAAAGTTTTTCATTATGTTGTACCATTGTTGAATAATCTATATTCCCAATCATATACTGAAAAAATGCATTTCTAATGGAAGCCAAAGGGTCTTGTCCCATAGGATGTATATTTCTTTTTGAAACCTTTCCATCAAATCTATTCGCAACTTTTTTATCATCTTCAACTAAAAACCCTTTTAGCTTATGCATTTTTGTCTTTTTGTTTTTTATTTCATTAAACTCAACATCTACTAACCTGGTTTTAAAATGGTAAGGTGAAACTTCTTCAAACAATCTATAGGCCATGTATTCTTTAACTATATAATCATTTGCATTGCCACCTATCAAACAAGGAATTACCAATTTTAATTTTTTATTTCCTTTGAATAAAGTCTCTTTGGCTATTGATTTTTTAATTTTAATTTTAATTGGAGGGAAATAACAATTTTCCAACCTAAAATGACCACGAGTTCTTAGATCAACCACTAAAGTTTCCCAAGTTTTATCTTTTTTTAAATAAGATAAAACCGATTCAATATAGGTGCTGTCGTTTGTATTTCTTTTGATTTTTTTGACTGAATAGCTTAATTTTAATGGGAGTATATCTTGGTCTATAAAAAGAGCCGATACCTTTTTTACAGGAGCTATTTCATTTACATTTTGTGAATAAGAAATATAATGAAAAACAAAAAAGAAAGAAATGAAAGTCCATAATATTTGTTTTTTCATAATATTGTTTTTATTTTAACAAAAAATAATGGCTTAAATTTAATGAATAAATATTTAACAATTATAAATTACAGAACTCTAATTGCTTTAATTATAGTTGTTATTTCATTATTTCTGGTTTATAAGTATGACCTATTTTACAATATTGACCTTACATTTTTAAGTATTGCTATAATTTTTCCATTAGTATTTAACATAAGAGGATCTTTTAGAAGACGAGAAAAAGCTTTGGAACATTTAAGTCAATTTAGAAGCTCACTAAAAACTGTTTATTATTATTTTGAAAGTAATTCTCGATTAACAATTGAAGATAAAAAAAGAGTTCATGATTTACTAATTGAGATTAGCAATAAAGTCATGATTCATCTTAGAAATAGCAGCTATGATATAAAGGAAATTGATGAAGGAATACAGCATGTTTTTGAATTTATTATTGAAAAGGAAGAATTTATTCCTAGTAGATTAAAAGATAAAATAATTCGTTTTCTAAACGAATTGCACGAATCAATTGAAAATCTTCACGCAATTCATATTCATAGAACGCCAATTAGTCTCAAAGCTTATTGTGAATATTTTATATATATATTTCCTCTTATTTACGCTCCTGCGATTATTTACAAAATAGGTATTGACTCACCAAAATGGATTACTTATTTCATTGTTTTAATAAGTGAATTTATGCTAATTTCTCTTTACAATATCCAAGATCAGATGGAATATCCGTTTGATAATATTGGATTAGATGATATCAATCTGGATATTTTTAAAATGGACAGGTGATTCTATTTGTTAAAAACTAAATTAAATTTTCTTAGGTGCGAATAAAAATATCAAATAATAAATTTTATAATATTCTATTCTTATTTGGTGTAATTTCAATTTCCCTGATGGGTATATATTCTTTTAAAAATATACATTTTACTGATATTAATCAATCTAAATATGATTTTTCAGGTACCAACTCTTTATTTATTGAAATTGATAATGAGCTTAAATTTAACTGGATCACGAAAAATAAAGACATAGGCATTTATGAATTAATAGATGCTGATAAAACTATTATAAAAAAAGGAAAAACAAGCTCTAACCGTATTCATTCTGTCTCTATAAATAAGAATCTAAACCAAGAATTAACTTTTCGTTTTGGAGGTAAAAATGAAAAAATACATGAGGTAAAAATCAGACCTGCTCCTCTCCATGTCAAGTCCGTATTCAATAATGTTGATTCTCTTTTTGTTGTTGGTGATGTACATGGCAGATATGATCAATTAATTAATTTACTTCAAAAATCTAGTATAATAAACGAAGACTTAAACTGGATTGCCGGCAAATCGAATTTGGTTTTTCTAGGCGATCTATTTGACAGAGGAAATGATGTGACTAAAGTATTATGGTTTATTTATGAATTAGAGAAGAAGGCAGAGAAATTTGGTGCTAATGTTCATCTCGTATTAGGTAATCATGAAATAATGACGATGACAAAAGACCTTAGGTATTTAAGCGCAAAAGAAAGTACAATAGCCGGTGTTTATAAAACACAATATGACCATATGTTTCATCCAACCAAATCTCTTTTGGGAAACTGGTTACTTTCCAAGCCTTCTGTTTTAAAAATTGACAAGAATATTTTAGCTCATGGTGGAGTAGTTGATCTGGGTACTCCATCTATTGGTAAATTCAATAAAAAAGCAAATAATTATATGAAAGACCCAATATTTCTTGAGATTATGAAAAATGAACCCGACAGTTTAAAATACGATGTAAAAAAATGGAATGATATGCGGTATTTTTTCTATGGTGAAGATAGCCCGTTTTGGTATCGTGGTTATGTATTATACGATACGCTTCAACCTCAATTAAATAAAATGCTGAAGAAATATGATTCTAATATTCACATTGTAGCGCATACACCATTGAAAAACATCACTCAAAAGTACAAGGGTAAGTTACTCACTACCGATTTAAATGAGGCAGCAACTCAGTTATTATTGTTGGTTAAAAAAAAGAATAAATATGAAAAATATAAGATCGATAGTTCAGGCATTATTACAGAACTCAATTAGTTGTATTTAAATAATTCATAGACATATAGTTTGAAATTGGCTTTAATTAGAAATATTTATCATTCAAAGTCAACTAATAATGTTAAATAAATTACTACTTTTGAAAAATCGTTATTCGGAATAATGCAATTCAAAAACCCTGAAATTCTATACCTACTATTTTTATTATTAATTCCGATTCTTATCCATTTATTTCAGTTACAGCGATTTCAAAAAACAGCATTTACCAATGTCAAACTTCTTAAAGAAATAAAGCAACAAACCCGTAAGAGCTCACAACTTAAAAAATTACTTTTATTATTAAGTAGATTATTGCTATTAACCAGTATAATATTGGCTTTTGCTCAACCGTATTTAGTTAGGGAAAATAAATTTAAAAATGCAGAGACATTTATTTACCTAGACAATTCATTTAGTATGCAAGCAAAAGGAAATAAGGGAGAATTATTGCAAACATCAAAAAATGAATTAATTGAGAATATTAAAAGTGAAACCTCTTTGGTGACTTTATTAACCAATAATGAAGTTTATAAAAATTTGAATTCCGATGAGCTTAAAAACGAACTGATTAACATAAATTTTCATGCAGTTAAAAAAGATCTTAAAACAATTTTATTAGACATAAATAGTATAAAAAGTAACGATATTAACACAATAAGTGATGTGCTTTTAATTTCTGATTTTCAGAATATTAACAGCAATTTTACCGAATTAGTTCTAGATACAACTACACAATATTCATTTATTCAAACCGCACCTATCAATACCCAGAATATCTCAATCGACAGTTTGTGGATAAGCGATGAAAACAGCACTAATTTAACGATCAAATGCCTTATTAGAAGTCATCAATTTGAAATGAATAACTTAAGTATTTCATTGCATATCAACAATGAACTTTCGGGTAAAGCTAATATATCTTTACAGGAAGATGATTCGAATGAAGTTGAATTTATCATCCCAAAAAGCAACTCTATTCAAGGGATAATTAGTTTAAATGATAACAAGTTATTATTTGATAACAGCTTCTTTTTTAGCATTTCTCAAAAAGAGAAAAAGAATATTCTGGTCATAGGTGAAAATAATTCATTCTTGTCGAAAATTTATGTCAAAGAAGAATTTAATTTTAAAAGTGTTCGTCTAGAAAAATTAGATTATTCCATTATTTCTCAGCAAAATTTAATTATTTTGAATGGGTTAATAGATTTACCCTTGTCTGTTATTCAACCCATAAAATACTTTGTACAAAATGAAGGTAATTTAGTTTTGATTCCATCTTCTGATTTGAATATTGAATCTTATAATAATTTGATGGATGAATTAAATACAGGAAAAATTTCAAAACCCATCAACTTCGAAAAAAGAATTACGACAATTAATTATGGACATCCTTTTTTTAAAAATGTATTTAAAAACCAAATAGATAATTTTCAATACCCTAAAGTTGATCATTTTATTGATTCTAAATTGATACGATCAACTGCAATTCTGAAATTTGAAGATAAAACTAATTTTCTTTCTGAAATAGAAATTAACAATAACAAGTTCTATTGGTTTTCTTCCTCTTTAAGCGAAGAAAATTCAAATTTCATCAACTCTCCATTGGTAGTTCCTGTTTTCTATAATTTTAGTTTATTAGACAATGTTACAGAAAAATTGTATTATAACATTGGCGATCTCAACGAGATTGTTATAAAAGATCATGCCAAAAAAGAAAAAGTATTACATATAACAAATAACGAAATAGATTTTATTCCAATACAATTTCAAAATACAAATCATATTAAAATACAATTGGAAGACAATCCTGTAAAGGAGGGTATTTACCAAATAAAAATTGAAGATAGTATCTATAAAAAAATAGCATTTAATTATAATAGAGAGGAAAGTAAATTGACCTATTTCGAGATGAAAACTTGGAGCGCTAACAAGGATAAGGTAAATTATTTTAGATCTGTAGAAAAGGCTCTTAAAAATAATAATGACAAATATAAAGATCAAAATTTGTGGCAATTATTTATTATTTTTGCAATGGTATTTTTAATTATAGAGATCCTTTTACAAAAATTCTTAAAAAGCTAATTGAGTATCCATACAAAAGTGTATAATTCTTTAAACATGAACTAATTAACAGAAAATGAATATTCTATTAAAATCAGTAAAAATAATTGACGAAAACTCTGCTTATAATAATCTTGTAAAAGATATATTAATTGAAAACGGAATTATCTCTAAAATTGCCAATAAAATTATTAAGCCCAAAAGGTGTAAAGAAATAAAATTAAATAATTTACATGCGTCAATGGGTTGGTTTGACAGCAGCGTAAGCTTTGGAGAGCCTGGTTATGAAGAAAGAGAAAGTATTGAAAATGGTTTGGAAGTTGCAGCTAAAAGTGGTTTTACCTGTGTTGCATTAAATCCGAATACTAATCCATTTATTGATAATAAATCTGCTGTAGAATTTTTAATCCAAAAAAGTAATAATTCGGCTGTTCAACTATATCCAATTGCCAATCTAACTCAAAATTCACAAGGTAAAGAATTGGCAGAATTATATGATATGTCTAAATCAGGTGCTAAGGCCTTTGGAGATTATAACAAATCTATTCCAAGTGCAAATCTTATGAAAATTGCACTTCTTTATGCACAAAATTTTGACGGACTAATATTAAGTTTTCCACAAGACAATAGTATTTCGTCTCGGGGTATTGTGAATGAAAGTGAAAATACGACTCGTCTTGGTTTAAAATCAATCCCAAATTTATCTGAAGAATTGCAAATATCAAGAGATCTTTTTATATTGGAATACACTGGGGGCAAGCTACATATTCCAACAATTACGACAGCTAAATCAGTGAAGTTGATTCAAGAAGCAAAGAAAAAAGGCCTGAATATTAGTTGTAGCGTTACAGCCCATCATTTAATTTTGAATGATAAAGAAATCGAGTCTTTTAACACAAATTATAAGGTAAGTCCGCCACTCCGGTCAGAAATTGACAATAAAGCCTTATTAAAAGGGATAAAAAGTGGTGTGATTGATATGATTACCAGTGATCATAATCCTATAGATATTGAAAATAAAGATGTTGAGTTTGAAAATGGCATGTATGGAACAATAGGTCTAGAGAGCCTATTTGGAAGTATTAATACAGTTTTAAGTGTTCAAGAATCCGTGTCTAGTTTAACCTATAAACCCAGAGAAAGATTTAATATACCAACTGGTTCTATTAAAATTGGCGAAAAAGCCGATTTAACTTTATTTGACCCCGATTTTAATTTCAATTTTTCGAAAAATAATATCTTGTCCAAATCAAAAAATTCTGCTTTTATTTCTAGGAAATTAAAAGGCATTGTATATGGAATCTTTGCCAAAAACCAATTGGTATTAAAGTAAATAAAACACATATTCACAATTATTTTTGTAATTTTGAATTCACATAAATCTCCTTCTAATGAACAATCAAACCGTTGATGATGGTAAAACAATTGCTATTATAAGCTATTTAACACTAATAGGAACTATTATCGCATTTGTTTTGAATCAAAATAAACAAAACGCATTTGCTTCCTTTCATATCCGACAGTCAATTGGAATTGGATTATTGAGTTTTGTAATTAGTTTCATCACTCGTTTTACATATTTTAATTGGATAGATAACATCATGTGGTTGGGTGTGTTTGCCCTATGGATCATTGGGCTTATAAGTGCTGCACAAGGAGAAGAAAGAAAAATTCCTATCTTGGGAAACCAGTTTCAAGATTGGTTTAAAAATATTGGTTAATCTACAATAAAATACATGTCAAAACTCACTTTAGAATACCTAGTAAGACCACCCTTATCAAAAAATGAAAACCCTCCTTTATTATTAATGCTTCATGGCTATGGCAGTAATGAGCAAGATTTATTTTCATTTGCCCAAGAATTACCAGAGGATTTGTTAATTGTGAGTGCTCGTGCTCCTTTGACAATAGATTATAATGGATACGCATGGTATACAATACATTTTAACGGTAACAGCAGTAATTTTTCTGATATCCCGGAAGCGAAAAATGCACTAGCAAATATTTCAACTTTTTTAGATGAAATAATTGAAGAGTACAAGGTGACTAATAAAAATATTTTTCTTTTAGGCTTTAGTCAGGGCACGATTTTAAGTATTGCTTTTGCATTAAATAATCCACATAAAGTCAAACATATTATCGCTTTAAGCGGATATGTAAATGAAAAATTAATAAACGAGGACCTGTTGCAAAATTCGTTGAAACATCTTGATTTTTTCGTTTCTCACGGAACTGTAGATCAGATAATTCCAGTAGATTGGGCAAGAAAAACTCCCGGATATCTGGATAAACTAAATATAGAAAACAGCTACCAAGAATACCCTGTAGGTCATGGGGTTGCACCACAGAATTTTTCAGACCTCAATAACTGGATAAAAAAAAGAGTTTGATTTATACAAATAAATGAAATAGGTTCTTTGTTTTATTTAATTTCACATCATAAAAATGCCATTTAAAATGAAATCATCATATTTTCTAATTGTTATAAGTCTTAGTTTGATTCTCTTATTTTCCTGCGAGCCTAAAGAAAGAGACCTGAGCCAAATAAAGCATATAAATAGTCTAATTAAAGATCAATATGCTCCCGATAAACGAGTTGCAATCTATGATATTTCATTTATTCCTAAAAAGGAAATCATAATTTTAAAAGGAGAATCAGACCAAAAGGAGGCAATTGACCAATTAAAAAAAGAGCTTTCAAAAAATAAAATTGAATATATAGATAGTATAACATTACTGCCAGATCAAAGTGTAGGTGTGAATAATTATGCTGTTGTTAATAATTCTGTTGCCAATATTAGATCGAAAGCCAAACATTCGGGAGAATTGGCTACACAAGCCATTTTAGGAACCGGTCTCAAGGTTTTAAAAATAGTTGGTGATTTTTATCTTGTACAAACACCCGATGCATATATTTCATGGGTAGACCATGGAGGAGTAACTTTAATGGCAAAAAACGAATATTTGAAATGGGTGAATTCACAAAAAGTTATTTATACCAAGCCTTTTGGTTATGTTTACCAAAATCCAAAAGATGATTTTAACAAATTAAGTGATATTGTCTTAGGTGCTCAATTGGTTCTTTTAAAGGATGATGGTGAATACTATGAGGTTCAATACCCCGATAATCGCCGGGGTTATATTAAAAAATCGGAAGCTGCTTATTACAATAATTGGTTAGAAGAACTTAATCCTTCAGGAGAATTAATGGAATTATACGCAAGAGAGTTTTTAGGAGCACCATATTTATGGGGTGGCACATCTACCAAAGGAATGGATTGTAGTGGGTTTACCAAAACAGTATTTTTAATGAATGGATTAATAATACCAAGAGATGCATCACAACAAATCTATGCAGGTAAAGATGTAGATCCCAATTTAAACTTTAAAGAATTGAAAAAAGGTGACCTCTTATTTTTTGGTAAAAAAGCCACAGACAGTACTAAACAAAAAGTCACTCATGTAGCTATATGGCTTGGAAATGGAAAAGGAGAGTTTATTCATGCATCTAAACGTGTGAGGTTAAGCTCTATAGATCCAAATTCAACCTATTACGACGAAAACAATACAAATAGATATTTGGGCAGTCGAAGGTATTTAGGGGAAACCGACAAATTGATTACCAACTTAAAAACGGATAAAATACTAACTGAAATAAAGCAATAATAAAGTTTAATTAAATTCCCATCCAAAAGAAGTGGTAAACACATAATCAGAATCTGAGGCTCCAGCAACTGGTTGATTATCATAGTTATATGTAAGATTCATTTTAACATAAAAATCCCATGGAAGATCGTATTTCATATCAAAACTAAAATCGGCTCTAATTCTTCCACTTTCTGTTAAACTAGGATATAAGGCAGCAGTGGTGAATAAACTTAAATCACCAATATCATATTTATTAAAACCAATACCAATATAGGCTTCACTACTATTTTTTGAAGGTGTATCATCTATAAAATTCTCACTCGTAAAAGCCAATCCTGCATTAGCAGCTAAATATAGCTTACTACTATGAACAAAATAATAACCCATACCAACCTTATAAGTTGATCTTAAATTCAATTTCTGTTCATCATTTGATAAATAAATTGCACTCACTTGGGCAAACCAATCATGAGGTAAAAAATAACTAAAATCAATATTTCCATCCATCCTTCTAATATCTGATACATCATCCTGACTGCTCAATACAGTTTTGAAAGCACCATCACTTCTCCATTTATTGGCCAAATAAGACATACTTAAACTTGAATTCAATTGCTTTAAATTATTGGCTTTAGTTAATGTAACACCAAAATCAACATTAACTTTTAATCGACTTAAAAAATTCTTTCCTATTGGCTCTAAAAAAATGATATCTTTCAAACTTTCTTCTGATGAAACAACACCAGACTCTAAAACAATTTTACCCTCACTTGATTTACTGCTTTGAATGGTACTGGTTATTCTGCTACCATCAGAAAACGAAATGATAAAAACTCTATCGCTGTAAATTTCTTTTACTTTATGCCACTTAATTTTAAAATCCTTATCACTGTATTTTGTTTTAAAAGTCACAACACTTTTGTCCATTCGTTTGAATTCTCCAACTAAAATATCATTGTTAGATAATTTAATTGTATCATTAAAATTGGTTCTTTTTTGATATCTAATCAATTTTTTTCGCTTTCTAATTTCTTTTGAAGAAATGGTATCCTGTTGACCGAAGCCAGTAAAACCAAACATAAAAAAAAGAATGAAGATTAAATAAAATTTAGGCATACAAAGTTTGTTACGAGGGCAAATATATGAAAATTAGAAAAGAAAAATTAATATACAATTACACATTTCTTATAATTTATCTCTAATAAATAATTTAACATTTACATAACACTCATAATAATTTTTTGTATCTAACTTGTTGGTTCTAATTTATTTATCAATACTAATTTAACAATACTCATTATGAAAATCAAAAACATTACTCTAGCACTATTCATCACAAGTTTATGTTATTTCGCTTTTACTAGTTCTGCCTTCGCACAATTAGACCTACCCGTAGGCAGTCAGAAAGCTTCTGTTACCCAAAAAGTTGGGCTTACCTATATTACCATTAAATATTCAAGACCAAGTGTTAAAGAAAGAGAAATCTGGGGAAAACTCGTACCATTTGGGATGAATAATCTAGGTTTTGGTACTGCAAAAGAGTCACCATGGAGAGCCGGTGCTAATGAAAATACAATCATTAAATTTTCAGATGATGTTACAGTAGAAGGAAAACCCCTAAAGGCAGGAAAGTATGGATTACATATGATAATTCATGAAAATGGAGATGCTGATATTATTTTTTCAAATAACTCATCTGCATGGGGCAGCTTTTTTTACAACCCGGAAGAAGATGCTCTAAAAGTTGCTGTTAAATCTCAAAAAACAACTCATACAGAATTACTTACTTTTCAATTTGTTAATGTGGACAAGACATCAACAACTGCTGCTTTACTTTGGGGGGGAAAAATGATTCCTTTTAAAATAGATGTAAATGTTTCTGAAATTGTATTGGCCAATATTCGAAAAGAATTGCAAGGTCAAAAAGGTTTTACCGATGTTTCATGGAATCAGGCGGCCAATTATGCATTGAATAATGGTGGAGATTTGAATGAAGCTTTAAAATGGAGTGATAATGCAATAAATGGTGCATTTATTGGCAAAAAGAACTATGCCAATTTGCAAACCAAAGCGACTATATTAACAAAAATGGGTAAAAATGATGAAGCTGAAAAAGTAATGGATGAGGCAATTAAATTAGGTACTGTTTTACAAATACATGGTTATGGCAGGCAATTAATAGCACAAGGTAATAAAGAAAAAGCTATAGAAGTTTTTAAAACCAATGCAAAAATGCATCCCAATACCTGGCCCGTAAATTATGGGTTAGGAAGAGGTTATTCAGCTTTAGGTGATTATAAAAAAGCAATAAAATCGCTTGAAAAAGCCTTAACTCTTGCGCCACAACAGGCAAATAAAGATAGAGTTCAAGCTAATATCGACAAACTAAAAAAAGGAGAAGATATTAACTAAGAACTTAAATAAAAAAGCTACCGAATTCGGTAGCTTTTTTATTTAACATTCAACTAATATTGGCCCAAATAGCCTTATTCTTAGTTATTTGAATATAAGTATTTAAAATTCTTTTATTTTTCGGTTGTGATAAATTACTATCTTTTTTAAGAACATCTAAAGCTGTTTGTCTGGCTTGTTGCAATATATTTGCGTCTTTAATTATATCTGCAATTCTTAAATTCAATACGCCACTTTGTTGTGTTCCCATTAAATCTCCGGGGCCTCTTAATTTTAGATCAACTTCAGCTATTTTAAATCCGTCATTTGTTTCTACCATAGTTTGCAAACGGGTCTTGGCATCATTTGTTAATTTAAAACTCGACATTAAAATACAATAGCTCTGTTCGGCACCACGCCCTACTCTACCTCTTAACTGATGTAATTGTGACAAACCAAAACGCTCTGAACTCTCTATAATCATTACGCTGGCATTTGGTACATTAACACCAACTTCAATTACGGTAGTGGCAACCATAATATGTGTTTTGCCTTCAACAAAACGCTGCATTTCAAAATCCTTATCGGCTGGTTTCATCTTGCCATGAACTATACTGATCTGATAATTTGGTAAAGGAAAATCTCTCACTATGCTTTCATACCCATCCATCAAATCTTTATAATCCAATTTTTCCGATTCTTTAATTAACGGATACACAATATAAACCTGTCTTCCCAAGGCGATCTCGTCTCTAACAAATTTAAATACTCCTAAGCGATTACTATCAAAACGATGAATGGTTTTAATTGATTTTCTTCCTGGAGGTAATTCATCGATTACCGATATGTCTAAATCACCATATACACTCATTGCCAATGTTCTTGGAATAGGTGTAGCAGTCATCACTAAAATATGAGGTGGTAATTTATTTTTCATCCACATTTTGGCTCTTTGAGCTACACCAAAACGATGCTGCTCATCTATAATTGCCAAACCTAAATTTTTAAAAATTACTTTATCTTCAAAAACTGCATGGGTACCTATAAGAATGTGCAAATCACCATTTTCCAATTCTTTATGAATTTTTCTTCTTTCAGAAACCTTTGAAGATCCGGTTAGTAATTTAACTTTCACAGGTAACTTCTGAAGTAATTCCTGAATTGCATTATAATGCTGAATAGCCAATATTTCTGTAGGGGCTATTAGTGTAGATTGAAATTTATTATCTAATGCAAGCAACATGGTCATAACGGCAACGATGGTTTTACCCGAACCTACATCACCTTGCAACAACCTATTCATTTGTGCACTGGTTCCAATATCTTTTCTTATTTCCTTTAAAACCTTTTTTTGCGCATTGGTTAAATCAAAGGGCAAATGATCTTTATAAAAGATATTGAAAAAATCACCTACTTTTTCAAACTTATATCCTTTGATCTTACTTTTTCGAATTATCTTTTTCCTAATTAATTGTAATTGAATAAAAAATAACTCTTCAAATTTTAATCTTTTTTGTGCATTTGTTAATAGCAGCTGACTCTTAGGAAAATGAATATTAAACATGGCATCACTTTTACCTAATAAGCCAAGTTTATCGATTAGCTCTTCACTAAGAGTTTCTTCGAAAAAGGGGCCAATTTCTTCAAATAATGATTGCATTATTTTTTGCATTACTCTGTTGGTAAGGCCTTTATTTGATAGTTTCTCGGTAGACGGATAAATGGGTTGCATGGCGGTGCGCAAACTCTTTTTATATTCATTTAATAATTCCATTTCTGGATGTGGCATATTGAATATTCTATTAAAAAGATTTGCCTTTCCAAAGACAACATAAGGTATATTAATCTTTATATTATCCTTTATCCATTTTGCACCTCTAAACCAAACCAGTTCCATGCTACCTGTTTCATCGGTAAAAGTCGCTACCAATCTACTCCCCCTTTTTTGGCCAATAGTTTTTATCGATGTTATCCTACCCACAATTTGTACCTCAGAATTATTGGTTTGCAATTGGTTGATCTTAAAAAATTGGGTTCTATCAATATATCTGTTTGGGAAAAAATTAGCTAGATCGGAATAAGTAAAAATACCTAACTCTTTTCCCAATAGATCAGCTCTTGAAGGACCAACACCTTTTAAATATGCTATAGACTTATGTAAGTTTATAATAAAAGTTTTAAACAGAAACACGAAGATAAAAAATTGGTGCAAGAATATATTATATTTACAGAGCTTTAAAATATAATATTGTATTCATGAAATTATTCAAATTGTATTTTGTACTTCTTCTGTTTATATTTCAGAGTTGTACTACTGATAAAACAAAGATTTATCCTGTAGATCTGGTAATTAAAGGAGGAACTATTCTCGATCTATCCGATCAAGGAAAATCAAATAAAGATAGGCTCAACATGGCAATCCTTATTAAAGATGATACTATATTTGATATTGTTGATGAAGAAAGTATTTCAAAAGACCAAAAAAATGTTATTGATGCAACGGGAAAATTTATAATCCCTGGTTTAACGGATGGTTTTACAGTAATAAACAATCAAAATTATGCCAATGCTTTTTTATATATGGGTGTAACTGATGTTGTTGGAGTGGAGAGTGAAAGAAGGGGAGTGTTTTACCACGATTCAAATCCATCACCCAATGTGCATATGCTTCAAGATGTAGGAGAAGAACCAATAAGTGATGAAGAAGTAATTCAAACAATTGAAAAACATGCTAAAAATGGTGTTGAGATTTTATTGATTATGTATGGATTAAATCCTTCACAAGTAAAATTAGCACAAAGTGAAGCTAAAAAACACCATATGGGTACCATTGGAGAGCTTGGCTATACCAGTTATAAAGAAGGTATGGATATTGGAATTGATGCTTTTGTTCATACTACTCGTTATTCGTTGGATGTTGCTCCTGATAGTTTGGCTAAAAAAGTCGCAGCTCAGCCATTTAGCAATGATCTCGGCAGCCCAAAATGGAGATATTATAAACTCTTGACAGAGTTAGATATTAATAATAAAGCCCTGCAAAGACATGCCAAAAATTTGGGTAATTCAAATTCTTTTATTCAGCCCACTTTTTCTTTGTTGTATTTAGATATGCCGTTTAGCAAAAATCCTTGGAAAGAAAAGGTTGCACAAATTATTGATAGTAATGATATTAACAGACCCGCAAATAAAGAAACTGGAAAACACGATTATCCTCCAGAAGAACTGGAGGCTTATCAAAAATTGGGCAAGCAAGAACTAATGATTGAAGAACTATATTACAAAAACGGAGCAAATTATTTATCGGGAAGTGCCACAGATGTTTGGGGATCGATGCCCGGTATATCTTTACATCAGGAATTAGAGGTTTTAAGCAGAATAGGCTTGTCTAACCGGGAAGTTTTGGCTACTAGTACCTCCAACTTCAACGACGCATATGGCTTTAATTTTGGAAAAATAAAACCAGGATTTAAAGCAAATATTTTGATTTTAGATAAAAACCCTATTGATAGTATCGAATATTTAAAAGAAGGTAAGCGACTGATATTAAATGGTGAAGAACTTGATCTAGATAAATTAATTCAAAAATAACCCCTCTAAATAAAGGTAAATTTAAAAATGAAAATAATTATAAAAACCTTATTGGTGTTTTTATGTATACATGTTTCCGCTCAAAGCGGAAAAATTATTGATCGAAAACAATTAGATTGGAAAAATGATATTGGCATTACATCGATTGTTTTTAAAAATGGTGTTTTAAAAAAGAAATATGATTATTTAAATGAGGTAAGTATTGAAAGAATTACCTATTTAAGTGATGGGCTAAAAATAAAAGGTTATCTGGCTAGTCCCAAGAAAGATAGCCAATATCCATGTATTATTTACAATCGAGGTGGTAACAAAGAATTTGGAAAACTCACACCAAAAAAAGCTGTTTTTATCTTAGCAAGAGTGGCCTCTTGGGGATATGTGGTAGCTGCTAGTCAGTATCGAGGAAACGATGGTAGCGAGGGAAAAGAAGAATTTGGTGGTGAAGATGTAAATGACGTACTGAATTTAATTCCACTATTTAATAATTTAAAAAATACAGAAACTACAAAATTAGGTATATACGGTTGGTCGAGAGGTGGAATGATGACCTACCTCGCTCTCTCTAAAACAAATATTTTTAAAGCTGCTGTTGTTGGTGGAGGTGCAAGTGATTTACGATTGGTTATGGAAACCAGAAAAGATACTTTTGAAACCGTTTATTATGATAATATACCAGATTATGCAAAAGATAAAGCAAACGCTTTGAACAGTAGATCGGCTATAAATTTTGTAGAAAATATATCAAAAACCACGCCTATATTAATGCTTCATGGTACAGCAGATTGGCGTGTAGTACCAGATATGGCTCTGGATTTGTCGAAAGCATTTATTAAAAATAAAGTTCCACATAGATTGGTTTTATTTGAGGGTGGGAATCACGGTTTAACCGAATTTAATGATGAAGTTGATACAATGGTCAAACAATGGTTTGATGCATATTTAAAAAAGAATAAAAAATTACCCGATCTAGAACCTCATGGGAGGTAGTTCAATGAATTAATTTGAGAATGAGCTAATGAAATTATGATAACTAAAATATGAAAA
>VAPK010523334.1_pt1 | contig 20068 bp, 13 predicted proteins | sample 3395031 | NCBI WGS metagenome assembly VAPK01 (sample SAMN08290443, study PRJNA428436) | hydrothermal vent metagenome | isolation source: Deep-sea hydrothermal vent chimney 1 | place: Pacific Ocean: Juan De Fuca Ridge
GCATTTTTAAACAGATGGTTTCCAAGTAAGTGAAACTCAAGTTGATTACGGAGAGACCGAGCTTGTAGATAGAGCGAACGCAATATTGGTTGAGAGATTGTATTGTCTAAGTTGGCACGTTCCAGAAACTTAATCCAGTTAACGATGCGTAGAGACAAAGGGTAGGGTTCCCAGCCATTACCATCACAAGGAAGATTTCCTTCAATCCATTGAGAGATTAGATTAAGACCGATTTCTTTATCAAGATCGGTTTGTAGTAGACAATCAAAATAGTGAAGGTTATATAGCCAGAGCTTGGGTTGCTTGGAGTCATTCCAGTTTATCGCACCTGAAAAAGTGGAAGCATGGTTTAAAAATTTAAAAACAGAACCATCAAAACACACAGATCGAGAAATCTCATCAACCAACTCGAGCTTTCTTGGAGCAGGGCTTTTAATAACCGAATGGCTGGGGCATTTGTTACTTAAACGTAAATAGAATCTCCAGTAAAGCTGGATAGGCTTAAGATGCCGAACAGTATGAATTAACAGAATTATTTTGTAAAAGAGCATTTTTCAAAAGCCGTTGTAGAAATCGTGATTAGCATAGCGTAATCTAACACCTTATTGCTCATTTCTTAATCAAGAATAACCTGTCAGGCTTGGTTTTGTATCGCATCCATAATATCAAAACTGACTCTAGTTACTTCTACAAGCTCATCAAAGGCTATCGGTGACTCAAGACCACTCTTAATGGCATGAATAAATTCTGCTACACAAACCGAATTGCCCTTATCCTGACGTGTTAAGTTCATCTTCTTGAAGCCCGGCCAACCAAAGCCTCGTAGTTTACGAAAATTATCCAGTTGTAATATTCTTCCGCCGCAGAACACTTCTAAGCGCTCTTTAGGGAAAGATTTATCACCATTAGCCAGATAGTGTACTGTTCCAAAAGAACCGTTTTCAAACAAGAGAGAAAACGTCACCTTATCATCCCTAATTCCGATTCCAGCTTTGTCGCCCAGCATCATCGCCTGGACTTTTATAATCGGTGAATCCGCAAGAAATCTGAGCAAATCAATAAAATGACAACCTTCGCCAATAATTCGACGACCACCAATGTTAATATCCTGTGTCCAGTGTTCAGCAGGGATCGCTCCTGCATTGACAGTCATAATAAAAGATTTTGGTTCACTAATGCCTTCTAGCAGAGATTTCATTTTCTTCACAAGTGGTGAAAACCGTCTGTTAAAGCCAACCATAAGCAACGAGTTTTTGTTGTTTTTACCACTGCTGATATAGGTCTGTTCAATGTCTGCTAAGCCTTGACGATCAAGTGCGAGTGGTTTTTCTACAAAAACATGCTTACCTTGCTCAAGTGCCTGACAAACAAAATTAGCATGACTGTCATGCCGTGTAGTGATAACAACAGTATTTATTTCATTATCATTGATGATATTTGAGCTATCAGTAGTTGTTTCCTGAAAACCATATTTTTTACCGACATGAACACTGCTTATTCCCGAGCTGGAAGCAACTGATTTCAATATTGCAGGGGTTTTGTAGAAAGCTGGAATTAATACTGATGTTGCATAGTTACCTGATCCAATAAAGCCCAAGATAGGTTGGTCGGCAGTTATTTTGCGAATTGTAGTAGAGTCAAATTTGATAGTTTGTTCGAGAAGCTCTGCATTTGTTTTTTGATCAGAATTAGGATAATCAAGAATGATCCCTAGTGAAGAACCACTACCGCCAACAAGTTCGTAAGCGTCTTTTGCATTATCTAAAGGAAAGTGATGAGATATTAAAGGCAGCACGTCAATTCGACCATCTGCCATCATATCCAAAACAGCTTCAAAATTACGTTGTTCTGTCCAACGAACAAAACCGATCGGATAATCTTGTCCTCCTTCTTCGTACAGAGGGTCATACCGACCTGGGCCATACGAACAGGATACCTGGAATGTTAATTCTTTCTCATAAAAATCAGCTCTGGATAATTCCAGACCAACGACACCAACCAGAACAATTCGACCGCGTTGACGACACATCAGGGCTCCCTGGTGGACAGGGTCATTGCTTTTGGTCGCTGCAGTAATAATCACCGCATCCACGCCGCAGCCACGAGAAAATGTCTCAGCAGCGGTAACAGGATTTTCACCTTTTGAAAGATCAACAGTCTCAGCGCCAAACTGACGAGCGAGTTCAAGTTTGTCCGGATCAAAATCGAGTCCTAGTACACGGCAACCATGCGCACGAAGTAATTGGACAGTCATTAATCCAATCAAACCCAGTCCAGTTACTACGACTGATTCACCCAGAGTTGTTTGGCTTAGGCGAATACCTTGTAGGGCAATTGCACCGAGAATTGTAAATGTAGCATTTTCATCAGTAACAGAATCAGGAACTTTGCAACACAGATTCTTTGGTACTGAAACAATTTCAGCATGTTTGGCATTCGAAACGACACGATCACCGGGGTTGAATTCCTCTACTTCTGTACCTACTTCGATAATTGTTCCAATGTTGCAGTAACCCAAGGGTAATGGTTGATCAAGTTTGTTTTTTACAGATTCATAAGTTGGTATAACGCCATCGGTTTTAACCTTATCAAGCACCATTTTAACTTTATCAGGTTGTTGGCGTGCTTTATCAATTAAGTTGGCTTTCCCAAAATCAACAAGCATACGTTCAGTTCCTGCTGATACAAGCGTCTTGGAAGTTCGAATCAATACTTGGCCTTTTGATACATTAGGGCAAGGTACATCTTCAACAACAGTTTCGCCAGAATTTAGATTTTGTAATATTTGTTTCATTAACTAGTTGTACTCTCTTTATTAGTCGTGGTTGTTAATTTTTTCCACTCAGAACTAAATGAAAAAGTATTTGTGGATTGTTGTTGTAAGACCATATCCTTGATAAATAACATGAGTAAAGTGGAATTCTCGATTTCTGACCATTGTCTGTTTTCATCTCTAAAAGGTTGTAATATAGCTTTTTCGTGCCCGACGTCTTTTGGCCAGTAGTATTTGGTTTTTTTAATTTCTTTTCGCCATATTGTCATTTTTCTAAAATCATCAATTTTAGCGATGACGTCACCATATTGAATGTTTATGGATTCATTAATTCCTTCAAATGGCTCGGTTCTGGAAGTAAGAACTAGTGTAATAAGATCTTCATGATCTGTTGTGATGCTAATTGACAGATTGTCATCAGGTTCAGAACGATTTGAGTACGCTATTGTTATATCCATGGAATCAGGTACTTTACGTATATTTAGTAAATGAATAGTTAAATCAATCCAATGCCCCAGATTTCCACAAACTCTGGTACCTTCCTGTTTGTTTCTGTACCAGTGGTCATTCTCAATTAAATGACCAGAGATAAAACAATTTATGCTAAATTTCGAATCTGGCTCATTCAATAAATAACTTTTTAATTCAATAATTGCTTTTGAGAAAGGCCGATTGTATCCTGCATAAACATTGGGTTTGAATTTATTGATAGTTTCTTTAAGGCGATAAAATTGATCATGATTAACACTGATTGGTTTTTCAATGTATACATTAAAACCTTTTTCAATGGCTTCAATAGCATAAGACGTATGTGTGTAGTGATTTGAAGAAATGTAGATACAGTTTGCGTTCGATAATTCGATTAGCTCATTGTAGTTGTTTGTGCTGTAGGTAGTTTTATATGTAAGATGAAATGATTGGTTATTGGTTTTGTTTGGGTCGTAGCAACCTAAAAATCTTTTCCCTAGATTCTTGTTGATAAAATAACCTATTGTAGAATAACCAAACTGACCACAACCTACAATCAAGATGTCTTTTTTTAGATTATCTCCTACAGACAAGCCACTAAATGAAATTCTTGTTCGACCAAGTATTTTTGAAAGGGTTCTTCGTGGTCCATAGATGCTGATAAACCTGAGTATTTTTATGAGTTTTTGCTTCTTCGATAAATTCACAATAGTAAATAGAATAGAGGTTTGTAGGTTGTCAGTATGCGGATAAGTAATCTATTTGAGATAAGTAGCTTAGTTGTATCTATATATTTAATTTAACAAGTGACATCTTTGTGGTCTACTAAGTTGTTCTCTTGTGTTTCGTAAAAGTATGCTTTTATTGGGTGTTTTGAAACCGTCTACATTTACTTTTCAGATCTAGAATGCATACTTGAAGTTTTGCAGTAATCTTCAATCGCTTTGAGAAATACTTGGCGATTTGAATCTAAAAGAGTTGGATCATTAAGATGTTGTTGCGCATAGTCGAAAACGTGTTTGCGCCAGGAATAAGACCCTGAAGAAGTTTTGTTTTTAGTTGCTATGATAGCGTCTAAAAATGCTTTTGTATTGTTCAATGGTAAATCCCAGCCTACTCCTGCTTGTTCCAAATTACGCCAAGGGGTGTGGTTTGATAAAAGAACAGGAGTGCCGGATGAAAGTGCTTCAACAATTACATGCCCATAATTTTCACCGTGTGTTGGCAGGAAGAATAAATCGTATTTGCTGAGAATATTGTGAACATTGGCGTGATCAGCAATGCCTTTATAGTACACATTGACACAATTAGGTAAGGATTCGATAAGTTTCTCACACTCTGCCCAATATACGGTATCTTCGATTGTTCCCCATACATCAAATTGTACTTTAATCTGGCATTCAAGTAAGGTCCTCAATGCGAAGTCTAGGTTTTTCTTTTTTGAGATCCTAGATAAAAATACAATTTTCAAGGGCTCATTGAAGTTGGAAGTTCTTGTTGTTAAGGGTAATGTTTTAGCTGAAGTCGCTGGTAAATTCTTTGCCACAATTGTTTGGCACATGGAAGAGAATTGCTCGATAATAAATTGTGCTTCATCATTCGTTGATGCGTGCCAAAAAATATTTTGGTAGATGTTCAAAGCTCGAGTGATAGCCAAATATGGCTTTTTCTTCCAGTATTTTAGTTTAAGTGCTCCTGGTGATAATTCGCCGCGCGGTGCAATTATAATCGGTTTTTCTTTAGTGTGAATGAATCTAGACGCAAGTAACGGAAGTAAGCTATAAGTAACGTCAAATAAGCTGTTTAAATATAGAGAATCATAGGTAGTTTCTCGAATTATTTTACACAGGTGTGTCAGGTTGTTATTATTTTTAGATACATAATAGACAAATGCTTTACCAACCTGATTCCATGTGTTTGGAGCAATGTTTTTATAAGGCTGAGTATCTAACATATCACGGTCAGATGTTACAATTCTAAATTCAAATTCGTTACCCATCGCTTCAGCCATATTGGATAAAGTGCGGACAGGACCGCCAGACTTATAACCAGGTAAATAGTGTCTTACGAAGGTAAGAATAACAGGGCGTTTATTTAGATTCAGCGAGTTTTTAATGATATATCTCTCATGTTAATTAGAAATGTACTGTTGTTTGTGTTGTAATTAATGCCTGTTACTGTTTCAATCCTCGCTTTATCATAGTCAATAAATGCCCAGTAAGTTTTTGAATATCGTGGTTATTTACAATAGTTTCCCTGGCCATTCTTCTCATTGTATTCATAGTGCCTTGGTCAAGCATTAGACACTGATGTAGTTTTGCTGATAAGGAATCTGAGTTAGCTGGTTCCGCCAACAATCCATTTACTTCATCGCATATTAACTCTGGTATTCCACTGGTTTTTGTACTCACCACAGGGACGCCCATTGCCATTGCTTCCATTAATGCAACAGGTATCCCGTCCTGTGTGCCTGCGACACTGTCCCACACAGCAGGCAACACAAATATGTCTGATTCAATCAATGTTTGTCGAATTTTTGAAGGCGGCTGGTAACCTGCTAATTCCACAATGCCAACTAAGGATAATTCGTTAACAAGCTTTTCAAGAGAGTTCCTTTCTGGTCCATCACCAATGATGACTACTCGAAACTTGATCCCTTTTTCTAAGAGTAAATGACTGGCTTGGATGAGATAATTAAATCCTTTCATGGGAACAAGTCTGCCAACAGTTGTAATGCAAGGAATTTCTTGTTTTGGCCTTTCAGGTAGAAAGCTAAATTCATCTACATTGATTCCGCATGTGTGTTTCTGGAACCGTTGGATATCAATGTCTAGATCTCTGTTCTGTATAAACTTAATATTGTACTCAGAGATGGTTAGACAATTCATTGCTTTTTCAGACTTGAGTCTAAACAACGCAGGTCGATTGAAAACGTCTGCGGCATGCATCTTGAAAATGAAAGGAGTATTTGATAGGAAATGATAATATAGAGCAAGATTTGTTCTGGTGCCTGCAAAATGGGAAATTACAATGTCAGGTTTAAATATTGATAAGGCAGGTAAAAAACGGATGATATATAATAGATCGCGTATCACTTGTGCGCGATGTCTCAGTCCGACACAATCAGTCAATAAACCTTTGAGTAACTTGAAAAGGAATTTGCTATGAGATGCTAAGACAATAATGTTTTCAAAAGTAAATCTTTGATGTCTTAGGTAAGTAGTTGTTTCAGCTAATTCAAGATGCTCTTCTGGTAGGTTTTCTGGCTTTGGATATGTGGCAAATACACGGACGTTGCAACCTAATCTTTTGAGCTCATTAATTTCATTGTGAACCCAGGTCTCACTTTTAGAAGGAAATATTTCAGCAAAAAAAACTACATTTAGTGTTTGCTTATCTTTGATCTGCATATGTTAAAGAAGGATCCTCTCATATTGTTTGATTAGCCCAACCTAGGTATTACTTCTTTCTGAAATTAATGTAATTTTTTATAACTACTCAACTCACCCTCTGAATTAACAAAGCAAAGGGGTAATCTAAGTAGTTACGGATTACGCTGGGAAGTACATTATTATTTTTCTGTCAAATCGCGATAAAGATTTGCATAGCTTGTAGTTACCGACTCAATAGAATATTTTTTTTCTATTGCTTTGCGGGAGTTTTGTCCCATTTGTTGTTGTAGTTTAGGATTCTTGGCAAGTTTGACTATCGATGTTGCAAGCTGATTCATATTGCCAATCGCTACTACAAAACCAGCACCAGTTTCTAACACTAGCTCTGTTACACCTGAGACTAGTGTCGAAACAACAGGTCTTCCGCAGGCCATAGCTTCTAGTAGAGTATTTGATAAACCCTCGTTATGTGAAGCAAGTGTGTAAATATCTGCAGCACCTAACCATTCATGAATATTATTTTGCTGACCAACAAGCTGTACAGACGTTGATAATTTATAGGTCAGTATTTCTGAATCAAGTATCGCCCTTAAAGGGCCATCACCTACAATTATGAGTTTCCATCCATCCGGTAGTTGAGGGATAGCAATCCTCCAAGCCTTGAGAAGTCCTTGAAGGTTTTTTTCGTTGGAAAGACGACCAATATAAATGACGACACCGATTGCATCAATTCCAAGTTTTTGTTGGAGGCGCTTGCGTTGTTTGTATTCACAAGGTGTATATTTTAAAGTATCTACACCATTACCTAGCACATGTATTCGATCAATGGGGATGCCAAATGCTATTGCATCATTACGAGTCTCGCGAGAAAGTGCCACAACAGCATTGACGCCCTGCAATATTCGATGGAGTAGATTGTTCAATGGTAAACCATTGATTACCTTATTCAGTCCTTGTTCCTTTGAATTGGTCAGTTTCAATACTACAGGTCGACGCAACAACTTGCCCAGCAATACTGCAAGAACTGCGTGCATGCCATACTGATGAACATGCCAAACATGAAACTTGAAGCCCTGGGTTAATAGATAGAATGAGAATGAAACCAGTGAGGAAATACTATGCCATTTGGGTTTATAAATACACCAAAGACGAAGAATTATGACCCCTTCCAACTCTTCTTTTTTTTGCCAGCATTTATCACGCTTTTCAGTTATGATTGTAATGTCATGATTCTGTACTGTAAGTTCGATAGAAAGTCGCTCAGCTGCGCGTTCGTATCCGCCAACGATAGGCTTAAATTGTGGGCAAATCATTAAGATTTTTATAGAATCTGTCAATTTATAGTTTTGTGTAATGATTAACGGGTGGTTAATTGGTAGATGAGTATTAAGAAGTACTATTAATGTTTTAAGTAGCTAAGCAGCTTTGATTATTATTTAAATATTATTACTCATATAGTAATTTAAAATATGTAAATACGGTGCAGTTAATCTTGAGTGTTTATGCATCAGAGGTATCGTCAAATCTGGTGTTTAGGCAGAATTCAATCGGCATCAGATTGACTGTCTTCAGTGACCTCAATTCCATCTTTGAATTTGACCTCGGTAATGACTTTTCCCGAGTCATTAAAGCGAAGCAGCCGCCCCCCCCCATTTCTTCTCTGCGCATTGAGCCAGTTGAAATATTATCGCTACATGCCCCGCTCATGTCAGGCAACCCTTGGATCGTTTTGGTCAATGATGGATGCTGCCAAAAGTCGATTCAATCGGATTAGTTGTGCGAATGCTTTGCCAGTGTTTTTATGGAAAGTCATAAAATGCCGGCAATTCATCACGATTCTACTGCAAACACAACGCGGCCTTTGGATATTTCGCATCCTCAGTGTAATAAACAGGTCAAAGGTTTAGTCAGCTGCTTTTTTCGTAGAGTTTTTGCCATTTCTAGATATTAATGATGTGCACTTTGATTTAGCTACTGGGGTGGACATGTTGTTTTTCTGGTATAAACTAAATTATATTTTAGTATGCAGTAACTGATTCATAATTGTTAAAAAGTGCATCCAATTCTAATTATTCATCATTTGCAGAAAATAAATTCGTTACAGCCATGGTCGCCTGCACAAGTTTTGAGCTTTTGAAGTTGAAATCCTTGGTTCTTATATAGGTTAAATATTTGTTCCGGCTTGGCAACTTCGAATGGATAGCCGCCAATCCAATCAACGAGATCATGCCAATAGCTCATTCCGCGATTTCCTGCTTTGCTGTATGTAATTCTTTTTTCAAAAAATAACCAAGGTTTGCCAGCCAAGCTATTTAACAGAAGCGACCTCAGCTCCGGTAGTAAATTAATCAATACTACGTATAGTGGCTTAACAAACCCTGGTAATTTATTATAAGTTTTTTTTATTATCTTCCACATAGTGCTATAGGGACCTTGATCATTGTAGATTGCAATGAACAATGTCCCATTATCTGCCACACAAGGTATAATATTTTCAAGAGCTTTCCACATTGCTCCGGTGTGATGTAGTACACCCCAAGAGTAAACAATATCCCATTGCCCGAGAGATTTGCAGAAATCACCATCAAGAACAGATCCTTCTTCTATAAGCCAATCTGGATCATCAGGGAAATGACGTCGTTTTAATTCCATAGTACAAGATACAGATTGGGGGTCAAAATCGAAAGAGTGTACTTTGGCTCCAAGTTTCCGTGCTGCAAGGCTGAATAAACCGCTCCCGGAACCAATATCCAGAAATCGCTTGCCGTGTAAGTCTGTAGTTTCGAGTTTATCAGACAAAGATTGTACTGCTTGGCGGATCTGCTCATCATTTAGCACGTTCAGAAAATCAGTCCAATTCTTTCCGAAGAGAAACCTATCCCGCGCCTCAATTTCACCTTGATGTTGTTTATTCATTTTCTCTTGTTAGTCGTTATCATAAATTATTGACGTAGCAGGTAAGGGAGTTATTCCTCTAAGCACTGCCAATTGTTAGTCATGTAGCTACCTTGCTCATCTAAAGCTTGTTGTCCGCCTAGGTGATTGGGACGGTCATCTTTAATATTGGTAATTAGCTTCTGATCAATTGGATCTCTGAATGGCAGCATTTTACCAGCATTAGCAAGAATAAAAGTCTCTAAATATTGTGCCGGAATGACTGGAATTTTGGCGATATCAGTCAACGGAGATTGTGAAAGAACAAATTTAGCTTCTTTGGCCGCTGCGTTTACTGAGGCGGAGCCTGGCTTTTCATAGCCATATTGAAAGATGTTGATATCTGGTTCATTGCTACTATGCCTATTTATATCAAGGTTGTTTTTAATATATGCAGTAACTGGCTGCTTGCTTCTGATTTGATGTAAGAACATTGGTTTTTGATTAAGGCCAGGTCGATAAGTATCGGAAGATTCTTTAATAATATTTCCTATCACGTCAAGCTGTACTTGCCAGACAGGTCCAGAATTGTTACCAGTTTTTAGAGTATAAATGGTTTGGTAAGACATGTTATTGATCAACTGTACACGAGTAGTACCACTTTCATTTTTAGAAAATCCCTCTGGCGCAATGAGTGGGTTCCGGTCAGAATTGCTTGCGAACAAATTACCGTAAATTGTGATGTCATTGACTTTTCCATCTAGATACATACCCATTGAATGTTGTTCTGGTGCCAACACTTGTGGTGTTTTTAGGGCTTCAGCGATAATACTGTGTTGTAGGCTGATTCGTGCGGATGGGTTTCCTTCATTTTCTTTGAAACAGTAAATGGATAGATTCTCATCCGTACCCCAATATATTGAAAGATGATTTAGAATTATATCTTGTGAACATTGGACTTCTAGCGGGTCAGAGCTTTGGAATTGAGCTTTGCTCATTGGTGCATCAGTGCCGAGTCGAAACCCTATGTTGGTTAAAATTATATTTTGTACGTTTTGTAGTAGCAAGGGATAATTTTTTATTTGAATGCCATAGCCATTATGACAGTCGCTTCCATCGATAGTCAGGTCACCTTGCTTGATGCGCAAACGGCTATTCAGAGTAATTGTTCCACAATTAGAAAACTTGATAATGGCAGGTCGTTTCGCCGTGTCAATGATATATCTTAATGAGCCGTACCCGTTATCGTTTAACGATGTAACAAAGTAGATTGTTCCATCTGTTCCTCCTGTTGTCTGATTCCCAAAGCCTATGCCATGAACTTTATGGGCATTCCCAAAGCCATACGCCAAGCTGCAAGAAAAAAGAAGTAGGAAAATGGAAAAGAGGATAGAATGATTCATAATGTTTTACGTAACCTGGACTTTAATATATTAGCTGAGGAGTTATATTTAACCTGTGGGTATAAAATGATTTTTCTAGTTCTATTAATAGTTAAAGCGACAAGAAATATTGATAGCCATGTTGATGGAAAATCTAAAATGTTATGATCGAAAAACGAGATTAAACCAATGCAGACAACAAAAACTCTCCCAATACCAGACTCTGTTTGCCAGATCACGAGCAGTAAAGCGATGTAGAGTAATACCCCTATGGTTCCTTGTTCAACAGCAAGAATTAGATATTGATTGTGCGGATTTACTTGTGTTCCTGCTGCAAGATGCGACCCTAATCCATGACCGAACATCGGCGATTTTAAATAAAGTTCCAAGGCTCTTTTAGCCGAATACAATCTTGCATTGGCTGAATAATCATCACTTTTAAAAACAATCCTTTGAGACGCTTCTTCTGACAGGTTTCCTGTTAAATTTTTGTTAATTGAGAGCTGACCGCTTTGAATCAAGGCAAGTATGATAACGAGCAATACAGAAAAGGAAACAGTAATCACCCTATTGATATTAAAAATCTTTAGATATGAAAGGCCAAAGAATGATATTAACCAAGCCAGTGTTGATGACCGACTAAATGTTAGTATAACGGCAGAACCTACTAGCAAACAATAGGCTATTCTAAGCCTTTTAGGCAAAATGCTGACAGAAAGAATCATTCCAGTAACAAGTTTAAGTCCAGATGTATTGGGATTGACATAAAATCCAGCTGCTCTGCCAGCTGATTTTGAGAAGACCGTGTTATTTGACAGGATAAAATCAATATAATTGATAGCAACAGAGAGTAAGACGACAAATACAATTCCAAAAACGCCTGCTTTTAATGTCGATGTATCGTTGAATGTAATGAAAAATGTAATGAAAAGTGTTGATAAAACGATAAATGTTTTAAATGCTCTAAGTGTGTGCTCGTTACTATCAGAAAACACGAAAGATAAAGTTATAGCTATAGAATAAATGATAAACCAATAGAGCAGTTTTTTTTGGTTTGATTGTTGAGCAAAATTCAATTTGTAGTTTTTTCTATTCGATCTAAAGATATAATATATATATGAGACGACACCAAGAACAACGAGAGCGATGAACGAATAACCGGGCATTATACTTATATGGTTCTCATTATATAGATATAAATAGATATGAGAATATAGTATAGATGCCACAAAAAAAGCAACTAATGATCGCATGTCTTAATTGCCTTTCTCTGACGTGAAATTGTATTGGTTATGAAATGACACATAAAGTATAACAGATAGATGTTGGCAGTGTTATGATATTAAACTCCGATAGAGTTGGATGTATTGTTCAGCAACGCTATCAATAGAATAATGGTTTTTAATTCGTTCTAGCGATAATTTCTGGTATTGTTTAAAAAGGTCTTTACTATCGATTAAATTTTTCATGGCTGAAGTCAAGGCTTTCGTATTTTCAATTGGTACAAGAAATCCTGCATTTCCATCATCCAAAACTTCCCTATTGGGTGGGATGTCGTTGGCAATACAAACTAATCCGGCAGCCATTGCTTCAAGTAGTGCATTTGATAAACCTTCTCTTCTTGATGGAAGAACAAAGCATTGCGCCCATTCCAACCAAGGATCGGGTGTTTGCAGTCCTGGTAAATGAATTCTCTCTCGATACTTAGATTTATCAGCAAGTAATTTTATGTTGTTGTATAAGTCACCATCACCAACAATTGCCAGTTCAACCTTCTCATATTGGCTAGCAAGACTATTAAATGAATGGATTAAAGTCGGTATGTCTCTACCAGTTGCACTAGACAATCGGCCTAAATATAAAAAACGTATCGAGTTGTTCCAGCTCTTTACTGGCAATTCTGAGGTTGTGTATTCCACGCCGTTAGGAATGCTTATAATTCTCGATTGAGGAATGTTATGTTGAAGAAGAGATTTTTTAACTGCTTTGGTTGTTGCAACCCATATAGGCATTTTCTTAACAATATTTTTAACTATAGGTATACCACCAAAGCCGATTTTTTTTATTTTATTTAGATCATTGTATTCGCCAGCCGCCGCTACTTTGCAGAGAATTGGCTTTTTCTCTTTATTAGCGACAAGCATGGCAAAGTAAGTTAAAGGTGATGCAATGTGTGAGTGTACTATGTCATAATCGTCAATTCTTTTTGCTAAAACCCTCTTGATTTGAAGATTCAAAATGAATAGATTGAGAAGGCCGACGCCCCTAAGCCAAGGCAGTTTGCGAGTCATATTAAACAATGGGAATCTTTCAACAATAATTCCTTCGTATTCTTCTCGCAGAGGTGAGTTTGCTACAATTTGTGGTGTTATTACGACAACACGGCAGCCATGTTTTGCTAGAGCAATGGATAACTTTTCCGCCTGTCTTTCGGCTCCACCGATTACAGGTAAATACTGAGGGCAAAACATGAGTACTGAAGTTGTCATTTGTTTTTCTCTCAATGTTTGATTTTCAGATACTAACGCGTTAAGACGCAACTGTAAGGTTGTGCAATGTATTTTGTAAGTCTAGTGCACTTGTTCAGTTTTTCAATACGCATCAGCTGCACGCTATACCAGAAAATCAAAAATTATTTTTAATAATTTCTCTACTCATTAGTATCCTATGCTCATGAAAAGAACTGATTAGTAGTTCAGCAAAGGTATTTAGTAAGCTGATGGAGGGGGCAGAAAAAGAATTTTTTTCGTTTAATGCTGCTCTCAGTTGCTGCCATCCAACAAAGTTTACTGTCTGAAAATACTGTAGTAGTATTGTGTTCATTTGCTTTCTTGACCTGTAAAATGTGTGTTCATTCAAGTAGCGATCTTGTTGCTCGCCATTCTGTCCATTGTTTTTTCCATTTCCAATACCTAATTTAAAACAAAGTGATAAGTACCTTACGCGTAATTTACCTGCGGGTAACCAATGTGCAAATGGAACAAAAATATGTGGTTCAACGATTTTGAATTTAGCTGGACTTGCAGAATAAAAAAATCCATTCATCTTGATGACCCTAGCGATTTCTGAAATAGATGATTCGAGATTTACAACATGTTCTAAAACTTGATTTGCATAAACATAATCAAATGTATTATTCTCAAATGGAATTTCTTGATCAAGCTGACGAAAAATTTCGCTAGATTCTATTGTTTGTTTCTCTGATAATTTCTTTTGTGCGTTGTCAATTCGGGATTGATTGATATCCACTCCATAGGCATCAATTCCTAAATCACGTAACTCTAGAACGGAGATTCCTAGTCCGCAACCAAAATCGAGTACTTTAATGCCTGGGGCGGTAATGTCGATCCCAAGCCGCTTTGCATTTTTGATAATATGATTGTTTGTTATTGTTGTATTCACTGTACACCTATAGGCTTGATGATATTAGTTATGACTTGGTCAAGCTAAATAACATTCTTTTTTCCAGACAGAGTACATTAATAATGCCCATATTCTTGAGCTGTGATCAATGTTATGATCATAGAATTCGCAAAGAGTAGCATGTACAACATCAGTGTTCAATGGGTCTGTCATGTTTCTATTGCTCAAGAGGTCTCTGGTTATTTCTTGTAAAGGGCCTCGTAACCAGTCAGCTAGTGGAATTCCAAATCCCATTTTAGGGCGATAGACAAAATCTTTTGGAAAATAGTTTTCAGCTAAACGTTTTAATAAGTATTTTCCAGTACGATTTCTGACCTTGTAATGCACAGGGAGCTTTGCGCAAAACTCAATAACTTCATGGTCAAGAAATGGAGAGCGTGTTTCTAATCCACATTGCATTGATGCGATATCCATTTTTACCAATAGGTCGCCGGGAAGGTAAGTGTTATTGTCAATCCAAAGCATGCGATCAACTGGGTTGGTTGCATGCTTTCTAACGTCTTCAAGCCACACTTCACGCCATTTATTTAGAAGTTCATTATCATAAGATGAGTCTAACATTTTAGCACGTTTTGTATCGCCCCAGAAGTTTCGATATGCAAAACAATCAATCTCGGGGTTGGTAACTTTTACCAGCCACTTTCTATTTATTTTTTCAAGGATAGATTTTGCATTTACTAGGTTGTTAATGTTTCTGGAAAGCCATTGTGAGTTGTAAATACTGCCAAGCAATGATCCAGTGTACATCGAATAGGGAGAGAGGTTATATCGTGGGTACCCAGCTAATAATTCATCGCCACCATCTCCATTTAACACCACAGCGACATGTTTTCGCGCATATTCACAAACATAAAAAGATGGGATAGCAGAGGAGTCTGCGTAAGGTTCACCGTAATGTCTTGCAATTCTGCTGAGCACGTTTTGAACACGACCTTCAACGACTTCAGGGTGATGCTTTGTCCTGTATTGCTCTGCGACTAGAGCAGCATAATTGAGTTCATTGTATTTCTGTTCTTTGAAACCTATGCTGAAGGTGTTGACGGGTTCATGGGCTAATTTCGCCATCAAAGCCACAATAACACTTGAATCTACACCTCCGCTCAGTAGTGCTCCAATCGGGACGTCTGAAATCATACGCAGCCGAGTTGCTTCAGTTAGTGTTTCCTCGAATGCTTCGAGCGCCTCTTGTTCAGGTATTTTTATTTTGTCTCTGTAATCAACGTTCCAGTATTTTTTAATTAATAACCCTTGTCTGGAATAAATAGCATAGTGAGCAGGTGGCAATTTTTTAATCTGGTGATAAATTGTTCTCGGTGCTGGAATGTATTGCAATTGTAGATATAACTGAAGTGCATCGTGATCCATATCTTTGGATATGTCGCAGTGTTTTACTAACGGATCAATTTCAGAGCAGAATACTAAACCCTGTGAGGTGATAGCGTAATTGAGTGGTTTTTTCCCAACTCTGTCCCGTGCAATAAATAACTGTTCTTTCCTGGTATCCCAAATCGCAAATGCAAACATACCTCTTAGGTACTTTAGGCATTCAATACCATGTTTTCGGTATAGAGCTAGGATCACTTCTGAATCAGTGTTAGAGTGAAACGTATATCCGTCTCGTTTGCACTCTTTTCGTCTTTCCTGGAAATTATATATTTCACCATTAAATACTATTCTGTTCCCGGTTGAAGGATCTAGCATAGGCTGGTGACCGGCTGGACTCAGATCAATGATGCTCAATCGGGCGTGACCTAGGATACAGTTATGGTTATCTGATCGCCAAACACCTGCATCATCCGGCCCTCTGTGGCGAATGTTGCGTGTCATTGTTTCTATTTGGTTGGTATTGAGCTCGGCCCGCCAGCTTACTTCGCCAGTTATTCCGCACATGTATTTACAATCATTTGAGCCTCTTGGTTTTGCCTACCTTGCTGCTTGTAGTACTTAAAAAGTATTGCGATTAAATCTTTGGTTTTGGGGAATTCTTTTAATGTCCTATTTAGTTTACTGTAAGAGTTATGTGTTAATGCGCCGTGGGAGTTTTTCTGGTTGTCAATGTAAGTTTTTGTAAATATCTGAAGCAGTAGAATTAACGAGTGAGATGCTGTTACTACGATAAATATGTATATCGATGTTGGTATTTTGTCCACAGAATCGTCTATGTGGTGACTGCTTATGCCGTCACAGTGGTTGTATTGGCTATTATTCGAAATAAACAGTGCGTTCTGCTCTTCATTATACTGAAGGCGTCCCAGAAATACGATGCATCACTTTTTTTACTACATCTGGATTTGCTAGTATGAATAAGGTTGACGATATAATAATCCCGATTGGTAGTTTAAGCAGTAAACTCATCATAGAGCTGCTGGACCATGGGGGGTGCATAATGATGCCTGAAGCAGCGAATGTAGTCATTATAAGAAAAATTCTCCCCCAACGTAGCTTGAGAGGAAACAGTCTTTGTGCGCTAGAGACGATACCGATGGAGACAAATGCAAATGTAATTGCTTGTGTATACGATGCACCAAGGCGACCATAATTTTGTATTAGAAAATAATTTAAACCCAGACTAAGTAATGCCCCTAAAAACCACCAAGGAATCGCGTGGTGTAGTTTTTTCTTGAGTAGTAGTATCGCATTGGCTATATGTAGCACGCCGTAAAAAAACACTCCTGCAGAGATATATGGGATGATATCTGCGGCATCATGAAAACGTGGTGCAGCCAGAAGTCTGACCATGTCTCCGCCAGCTGAAGTAACGGCTAGCCATACTATACAGAGCATAGACACCAATGGCTCTATTAAGCGAGCTAGTTGATCGCGTACATTTGGTACGCTGCTTTCATAAAGTCTGGATACTTCAGGAAGCCAAACCGAGTGGATTGCTTTGTTGATCATCATCCCCATTAGGCCGATACTGCAGCCGACTGAATAAATTCCCACTGAGTTAGCATCTTCAAGATAATTTAATAGCCAAAAATCAACCGAGGACAGCACCCAATAGGCGGGAGCGGTGATAATGGCTGGCAAGCCAATTTTCAATAATTGTAGTCGCTCTGATCGAGTTATTTCTAATGGGGCAAGCAAGACCCTAAGGTTGGGTGTTCTTAGTATCAGTATAGAAGTCAAAGATCCACCCAGTACTGCTAGGATCAATGCAAGTTCGTCCTGTCGCCACCATAAGGCAATAGCAATACTAATTGAGGCAGATATGAATCCAGAGATTAAAATTGAAAATGAAAGTTTAGAGTACAGATTGTTTAATCTGGCACGAACCTCAGCAATATTTTTGATTACATTTAAGAGAATGCCTGTGCCCACTACAATGCCTAAATACCGTTGTAAACTGTAATAGTCAGAAATAACAAGTTCCCAAGCGATCATGCACAAGCAAGCTGCGGAAATTGCATTTACTACAATATATCGCCACACAAATTTTTCGATTGCTTTACCTCCAGGTGGTTTTGTGTAGTGAAAGGTTCGGGCATAAGTCATTCCCATCCCAGTGATTGACAACGTGGTAAGTAAAGAGATCGTAGTTGATGCCAAAGCAGCAACTCCATATGCTTCAGGTACTAATAGCCGAGTTAATATAGGCATTGTCGCTATTGACAATAAGCGTACAATTGCATTGCTGGCGGCTATTTGTGAAATCGCCGAAACTAATTTATTGGCAATGCTCATGATTCATATATTCTACGTTTTGACGATGTTATTTTTGAAGTTTTGTGCGTCATCTGTTGGTAACCTGCTGCCAAGCTATTCGCTAGGATGACCCGATTTAACGGATCTACAGTATTCTTTATGGGTTTAGCCTATTTTCCACGAATTGCAATAGCACATGTAATTGATATTTTTTGTGAAAAAGTTATGTTTTCTGAGGATACAATAGTTAGTACTGCAGCCATTCTGAGAGATCTCTGCCTGTGAGCAGGCTTAGCTTTGTTATATCATCTTTGTATGACATGATTATTTGCTCTTTAATCTCCTGATCCAATGGTGTTCTCTCTGATGCAAACAAATTCCAATTATTAAGCCTATCTACTAGACGAATGCCTTTAAACCCGGTTGATCGTTTTATTTTTAAATAAAAAGATGTTAAGTTTTTGGGCATTTTACATATTATTGAAAACAGAGTGCTAGATTTGATTTTTTCATTTTTATTAACAATTGGAAAGTTTTGTTTTCCATTATCTTTAACCTCCAAAAAATCTAGAACACGTCGATACACATGTCTAGTATTTTTAGAAAAATCTTCAAAGAAGATAATATGAACTTGTTTTGGAGGAAATATCTTGAGTACTTGTTCCAATTGCGATCCCAGTTTAGCTATTTCGTCGTAATATAAGATTTTCCTGTCTCTACAATTTTCAGGGACAGTATTACCTTCTTTTCGTTGTTTGGAAAGATTCCATGCTTTTGAAAAATCCTTTACTGATTCTTCCAAAGACGCTAGAGCTTGTGAGTGCATAGAATAAATCAGTTCGACAGGGTTTCTTAACATTACTATCAATTTTGAATTCGGATTGAATTCGTGGATGTTTTTTATTGCCTCATTGGAATATAAATACCAGACAGAAGCTTCTCCAATAGCATTGTGATTTTTAGTAGCAAGTTTGAATAAGTCAAGATATTCTTCTGTATTCTTTACAGTACGATACTTTGGCATATCTGTTGCGAAGAAGTGTGGTTCTTTGGGCGTGCTTACAAATATTTCTGCATGAGATCTTAAGTATTCACTTAGTGCTGTTGTACCGCATTTTGGTGCGCCAATAATAAAGAAATTCGGTTTTAACATGATTGATGGCTATAACAATTTATTTATGAGTCACTATATGGTTAACTTTTAATTAAATATTATTTAAGTGTGCTCGACTAGAAGCTTATAGGAATGCTGGATTCCTGTACGCCATTAAAGTAAGTGGCAGAGTGTCAATTAGCATAGGTTGGTGTCTGGTTTTATGCTATTTTTAAATGCTTAAGGAATGATTATTAATAGTTGTTTTTCTGATTATGATGCTATTTTAGTAGTGTTTAGTATTCTTATTTATGTCCCCAATCTCCCGTGTTTTTGGTTTGATTGAGTGTAATGCGACTTATTGTAATTGTACATTATCTTGAATGGAGATGCTTTTCTGCTTTATTACTCATCGGATTTGTTGGCGCGATAACTATTGCGAACCTCGACCTACACATACATAGTTAAAACCTAATTTTTGCATTTGTTCTTGTTCATAAACATTTCTTAGATCGATAAACGCATTTCCAGACATTTTTTGTTTGATATCCGCTAGTTTCATAGCTCGATACGCATTCCACTCAGTCATTAGTACTACTGCATCGGCACCTTCTACTGTCGATAATATATCGTCACAGTAATGTACGGTTTCTGGAAGTAGATGTTTGGCTTCTTGCATGCCCTGAGGGTCGTGAGCTCTAACAATGGCTCCTTTTTCTATCAGTGCTGGCAAGATAGATAGTGCTGGTGCATCACGCATATCATCCGTTTCTGGTTTGAAGGTTAGACCAAGGACTGCAATGGTTTTACCTGATTCGTTTCCATCTAATGCCTGGCGAATCTTTTTGATCATGCGTGCTTTTTGGGCGGCATTAACTTCGATGACAGATTCGACGATACGACAAGAAACACCGTTTTCCTGGGCAATACGTACCAAAGCCTGTGTGTCTTTTGGGAAACATGAACCGCCATAACCCGGTCCTGCATGCAGGAATTTCCGACCAATACGGCCATCTAA
>VAPK010492175.1_pt1 | contig 20067 bp, 8 predicted proteins | sample 3395031 | NCBI WGS metagenome assembly VAPK01 (sample SAMN08290443, study PRJNA428436) | hydrothermal vent metagenome | isolation source: Deep-sea hydrothermal vent chimney 1 | place: Pacific Ocean: Juan De Fuca Ridge
AAGGAATTTCTTTTACTGTTTTTTCATTCGTCCGTACGGCAAGTTCATAACTTAAAGTGGTCATATCTTTTTCTGAGAGAGGCAGTCCTTTAATCTTTAAAGTTCCTCTCCAAATATCTACCATTTTATGAATGGCACTTTTACTCAAAGCTGTGGAAAGCCAGGCATGGTAATAAGAAGATTTTAGGGAAGCGTCAGGGGCTTGTTGCATTTTATCCCACAGCAGAGGCTCAAACTTGTTTTCCAGCACCCATCTTGATTTGTTTGTTGAAAATCTCCAGAACAATTTATGGTAATAACCCAACAACAGGTTAATATTAAGTTCAACTTTTTCATTTTGAAGAAAGACGTAAAAAGCCCGGTACAAGTCAGCCGGTTTCAGATTTTGCTGCTGCATATTTTCCCATATATTCATGTATGCTGTGGCACGCTGTAATGGTTGAAGAGAGAAAACTTTTTGCTGAAGCAGAAAGGTTTTTTGCCTATGGTTTAGCTTGAAGTAACCGTATGCTTTCCCCTCACCGTTTAACAGGAGTACTTCAGAGTTTTTAGGAAGGGTAAGGGTATCGGTTGTTTTGTCGGCAAAGATCTTTGAATATTCTTCTTCCCCGTTGTGAATGCTGAGAACATGAAAGTATTGTGGCCAGATCATTCCTGTTTTTTTGGCATTTGATTGATGGATAATAAGTTTGTTTCCATCCATGGATATCTCATAATGAGGCATTCCCGGTTCTTTGACCCAAACAGTGCTCCATGCGGAAAGGTTGCGCGAAGTTTTCTTATCAAGAATATGAATTAAGTCATCCCAACTGGCATTGGAATAAGAATATTTGTTCAGATAGGTTCTCAATCCTTCTTTGAATCCGCCTGAGGCGGACAAGGGATTAATTCCCCGCCCCTTGGGGCGATTAATAATCTCCTTTTGATACCCCGGCTGCTCTGCGGCGGGAGTAGTTCATTTTTTGCACTCCGGCAAGGTTTTCCAACATCTTCATAATGATGGGTGCTTTATTGTAAATGATGTTACCGTAAAGCGTTCCGGCCATTTTCAAATTTTCTAAATGCTGTTGAATTGGATTAGCACCGGCACTCCGGTCTATTAAATAGGACGGTGGAAAGTGATCAACCAGAAAGCTGAGTTGATGGTTCATCTTTGGGAAATCGGGATTGGCGATTTTTGCTGCAAAGAAATTAGCAAAAACCTCTTTCAGCCAAACGTCATTGAACCATTTCATAGTAACAAGATCGCCAAACCACATGTGGGCTGTTTCATGAGAGATGACGGAAGCCCTGTAAAGTTTTTGGGTTTGGGTTGCAGATTTATCCAGGAAAATTCTGTCTGCTTTATAAAGAATGGTTCCCGGATGCTCCATTCCGCCATATTGAAATGCAGGAATGGCTACAAAAGCAAACTTCCCGAAAGGGTAAGGGATGCCTGTGTACTTTTCCATCCACTGAATGGCATGTGCTTCAAGATGAAAAATCGTATCCAGGTTTCGTGCGACTTTCGCCGTGTCCGTCTCACGATAATAAAAAGTCAGTTTTCGGTTATTGATGGTGCGTGAAACTTTATGGAATTTCCCTGCAACAAAAGCAAAGAGATAGGTGCTCAGCGGCTTGGTTTGTGCAAATTTTAGTAGAGTGCTGTTTTTCTGTTTCTTTTTGGAAATTTGAGCTCCGTTTGCTACGGCTATCCAGGCTTTAGGAATGCTGAGACTTAGGTCGAAATTGGCTTTTAAATCGGGTTGGTCAAAGCAAGGAAAAGCCGTGGACGCGCGGGCTGGCACAAACAGGGTATAGAGAAAATTATCATTTCTGTTCAACGAATGATCACCTGCTGTAAAATCTATTTGTAATGTATTCTTTCCCTTTTTCAGCTCACTGATAGGAATGATCAAATGCTCATTTTTAAAATCATAATGACTGATTTTACCGTTTGCAAGTACTTGATGAACAAACTGTTTTTGGTTTTGAAAATCGAGAATTACCGGGTATTTTTTGTTTTTCAGAATAAAACTCAAAGTCAGTTTACCTGAAATGGGAACGTTTTTGCTTTCCGGAATTTTGAAAAACAAATGATAAACAGGTTTGGATATAGTTTCCTTGCGAATATGGTTCAGTTGCATAGAAACTCCCTTTTCAATTGGCAAAGGAGCGATTTTGGTGTGTGAACAACCGGCCAATACCAGAGCCTGGGCAAACAGCAATAAGTATAGATAACTTTTCATAATCCAATATTTTAAGCAAAATTTACTAAAAATAACAAATATGAAGAATTATCAGGTAAGAGTTTCCTGTTGTTAAATGCAAATTGTTTATAAAAAGTAATGCCCCAATATTCTCTTACCGGATAATGCGGTAATTTTACTTTTAATTCAAAAGAGATCTGCTTGAAAAATTTTACTCCCGTCCGGGCATTTGTTTTTTTGTTTGTATCTGTTTTGGTTTTTGCAGGTACTATTCAAAAAGCTGTTGCCCAGCAGGAAAAACTCCAGGACATCAAAGTGTCTGTCACTTTTTCAGTTGTTCCCAGGAGCTATCAGGCGACCATCGCACCTTTAAAATACAACAAAAGTTTCGCACTGGTTCTGCAAATGGATGATGGGCCGGATGACATTTACAACCTGGTTTGGCCTTTTTTTACCGGCAAAGGTGGTAATCAAGGCCTTTTCTCAACCGATGGTGCAGGCAACAATGTGCCGTTTCGTATGAGCTGCAACAATTTTATCTGGCAAAACAGAAAAGATGTTCATGACGGAACTTCCGGATATCTCAAATGGAATGAAATATGGCAATTATGGCAGGATAATTTTACGGTGAGCAGCAGAGGCTTCGACAACCCTACCATTTCTTATTTACAGAATTATGAAGTAGAACGTAACCAGAGTTACACGACAAAAAAAACGATATCCTACACGCCGGGAGGTATTCAAATGGATTCATATATATTACCTCAGAATGGTGAAGATCAGCTGCTACCCGGTCGTGATGCTGGATATATTGTTTTTTTTGATGATTATGGCAACAGTGATATATCGAACCCGTTTAGCATAGAACGGGTAAGCAAACCATTGAATACACATCTTTTTAAAAGAGACAGGATTGATAATACTTTATTTCAAAACGTTCAATATCTGGCTCAGAAAAGCACTCGATATGATCACTACGCAGGTTTTTACCATGCCCGTAAATTTGGGGTTTCCCCGGATATTTCATTTACTGATTTTCAGCAACAGATGGATTCTGTCGAAATGTATTACGGGGAAAAAGGAGCTGATAATATTTGGGTAACGGGAACGCAGGAATTTTTTGAATATTTTGATTTGTATGGCCTCATTCAGGTAAGCAGTCAATCATTGGGAAATAATGTAAATCTGACTTTTAGCGGAAGCAATATCCCTCAAAATTTTAAGAACTACACGCTTACCGTAATGGTGATTGGAGATCAGCCTGTAAGCAAAGTAAATATTTCAGGAGCAAGCCTTTCTACTTATGGAATCAAAGGCGATACGGCTCTGATCAATCTTTCCTGGAAAGGACAAGTGATTGATTCATCTGAAGTTGTAGCGGCTAAATATATCCAATTGGCAAAAGATGCTCCCAGCGACAGTGTTCCCAGCCTTGTAGCAGCCGATTATGTAGAAGCCATCCAAAATGCCGACAGCATGGCAAAGTACAGGGATGACTTGTGTACGGTGGGTAATTCTGCTTTGAAAGAGTTTTGCGGTTATCATTTTTCGGTTAGCGATTCGATCATTTGCGTGGGGGATACCGCCCAATTAACAGCGCCGGCAGGGATGAAAAGTTATTTGTGGAATACCGGAGATACAACACAATCAATTCGCGTGGCACCGAAACAAAATACGACCTACACAGTAACTGTGACAGCTCCCAACGATAAAACTGGAAGTGCCAGTGCAATGGTTGTGGTTTATCCAATTCCAATTTTTCAGCATTCCCCTGATACCCTGGTTGCTCCTCCGGGTTACGACACCTTGCTTTGGGTTTCTTCTGGATATAATTATCTCTGGTCAACAGGGAGCAAGGATACTTCGATAGCCATAAAATCTTATCAGCCTGATTTTTATTCGGTGAAAGTTTCAACCGAACATGGTTGCTCTGTAAACCAGAATTTTTATGTAGTTCCCGGATATCATTATAATATAGATTATCAATATGATACAGCATGTTTGGGTGATACTACCAGTTTGGTAAACATTTCTACTTCAAACGATTCGGTTAAAGATATTTCCTGGGATTTGAATATGGATGGCGTTTTTGGCGATGCGGACGGTGATTCTATAAAACATGTTTTTCCAAGCCCAGGCATTTATCTGGTAGGAATGCGTATATATTATGTATCTGGAAAGGTTAAGACAAAAGTGAATCAGGTGCCTGTGGGTGATTACCCCAAAGCGGATTTTGTTTATTCAGGAGTTTGCTCTCCCGGCTCCAGCACAACTTTTACGGACAGCTCAACTTTGAAGATCGGGATTATTGCAAACCGCTTTTGGGATTATGGTGACGGACAAACGGAAAACCGCTCCAATATTTATGCCTATCATTATTATGATACCGGAACGTACAAAGTTCGTTTGAGAGTCGTTTCTTCTATGGGTTGCTCTGATACCGTTACAAAGACAATTACCATTTATCCTGATCCGCATGTAGTGGTTTTAAGAGCAGACGGAAGCCAGGTTCTTTATGGTGATACAGTGAGATTTGCCCGGGGCGACAGCGCTTTTCTGAAAGTAGACACACCTACAGAGTATGATTCAATACTTTGGCCCGGGAATGTTTCAGATTCTGATTATTACTTGAAGCAAGCAGGTTTGAGCAAGGTAACTGCGTATAAAAATGTTTGTTCCGGCAGTTCGAAATTTATGGGCTACTTTCTTAAAAACCCTGGTGGAAAGGTTGTTATGGACACTGCAAATATTATGTCTGTTTTTACACCCAACGGAGATGGTTTCAATGATAAATGGGTGATCAAATCAGCCAAGATCATTCCGCCTTTCGAAGTCTGGGTATATAACCGTGCAGGAAGTCTTGTTTATCATTCCAGCAATTATAATAATGATTGGAATGGTGAATACAATAGCGCTGTGTTGCCCAACGATGCTTACTATTATGTGATAAAAGATGAAACAGGAACAGTGTTTACCGGCGTTATTACCATTTTACGTTGATGAGTAAGTATTTGAAATATATTACTTTATTAGTGTTGTTATTCGGCGGGATGCTGGAGGGGCAGGAATACATCCAGTCCTCGGAGTATATCATTAACCCCTATGCTTTAAATAAGGCAATGGCCGGGTATTTTGGTTATTCGGAATTACACCTTGATTACCGGAAGCAATGGCTTAAGATTTACAATGGACCTGAAACATACAATATCAGTGGTTTTGGCAATATATATAATGGTAAGATGTGGCTTGGGGGAGAAGTTTACCGCGATCAGGCGGGGCCACTGACAAGAATCAAAGCAGACATTTCTTATTCTTATATTTTAAAAATCGGCAGCAACCAGAATCTGTTTTTTGGGATTTGGGGAAGTTATTATCAGAATTCTGTAAATTTCACCAACACAGTCGGAATAAATCCAAACGATCCGATTTTAAACCATTTAGGCTCATTAAACGGAAGTACTTTTAATGTTGGTTTTGGTCTTGATTATAATTCGCGGAATTTCAATGTGGGATTTGCCATGCCCAATGCCATGGCAAACCAAAGCATTAATTTAACTCCAGACAAGGTGAGTTTTACGATGCAACAAGAGTATCTTTTTCATGTTTCCAACTTATTTTGGTTAAGTGATACCTGGCAATTTCAAGCCATGGGAGTATATCAAAAGACAGCAAACGAGCCAGGGAATTTAGATATTTCGGCAACCTTTTTCCTCGTGCAACGGTTTTGGGCAGGAGGATTATATCGAAGCGGCGGTGTTGTGTCGGTCAGTGCTGGCGGTTATCTTGTGGGAGGAATTTCGGTAAATTACTCGTATGAGATGGGACTGAGCGGAATCAATAAATATTCAGGGGCTTCTAATGAAATTTCATTATCATTCCGTTTTGGAATGAGAGGAACCCAATACTACAAAAACAAGAATGCTTATGCAAATCATCAATCCAGGATAAAACACAGAAAATACAATCTCAACCTCCCAAAAATAATGGATTAAATATGAAAGATAATTATTTATGTTTAAGATTTTTACCAAGAATTTGGCTAGACTCTTCTTGATTTTTTCCCTCTTATTATTCGAAGGGGTTTCTTTTTCGCTGATGGCTCAACAGACTCAGTCACCGGGTGTAGATTCTATTGTTGTAACATTTAAGAATGTTCCAACTCAATATAGTGTTGAAAAAGCTCCCTTAAAATACAACAAGGCTTTTGCCATGAGTTTCCAGGAAGATGATGCAATAAGCGATATTTATAACATCATTTATCCGATTTTTCATGGGACGAATGACTCTCAAGGCTTGTATTATACAGATGGTTGCGGCAATCATGTAACTTTTAAAATGTCTTCTGCGATTTATATTTTCACGTCCACTGGAACAGATATTTTAAACCCTGACGATCCCTATCATGACAATTCAAAATTAACCTGGCCTGAATTAAAGACCTTGTATCAAAGTCATTGGGGCATTTGCAACCACGGCCTTTTTGATAATCCGGATGTCAGTTCTCCGGAAATCATTAATTACGCTTTTCAAAGAACCAGAAGTTACACTCGGCGAATGATTTCCGATTCAATGACAATAAAGAGTTTTGTGATTCCCAATAATGTGGTAACCTACGTTAATTATCTTCGTCTCAATGGGTATCATTCTGCAATCAATCAGGGACAAGATAATACCTGGATTGGCTATGGAAAAAGCGGATTTAATGTTGAAAGCGATACGATAAACTGGTTAAAGCCGGTGACTCTTTGCCGGGATTTTATTTACGATGGATTTAAAACGATGGCGGACACTTTATATCGGGCCAGCCTGCGGGGAGAACACCGTTGGTTTTTATCCGGGATGCATCAGATACCTGGAAGTTTTTTAGCAGAGATGAAGTCAATTTATCAAACCTATGGTGCTCCCGGATTGGATGATATTCTGATAACTACTGATGATGATTTGTTGGATTACTTTGCGGTGAAACAAACCGCTCAAATACATGACACATTAGAGGACAACCGGTTGGTTATTACTTTTTCAGGAGCTGTTCCCACTGATCTTTTGAATTATGCAATGACTTTAAATGTTACCGGAAATGAAACCGTACAAGAGATTCAGATATATGGGGCAAAACAATCTAGCTATAGTGGCATAGACAGTGATACAGCATTAATTAACTTTTCATGGAACGGACATCTGTATAAGACTCCGGTATTTCTGGCAGATTCTTTTGCGAATCTGGCCATAAAAACCAGCTCTCAATGGGATGCGTTGGTAGCAATGGATTATGTTTTGAAAATGCCTGAAGGCGACGAACAGATTCGTTTACGAAAAGAACTTTGCAGCCTTGACCAATCGGGTTGGAAATATCATTATGATAAAAGTTTTTGTGGATTCCCCGATTTAGGGAATGATACTACAATATGCACTGGAAGCTGGATATCTTTTAAAGGCCCGGCGAATGTGACAAGTTACCAATGGTTTTCGGGAGATTCCTTAATTAGCCAGGCCGATTCCGTAAAGGTGAGCCCGAAAATTTCCACACAATATTTTCTTGCCGTGAAAAATCTGCAAGGACAAATAGAAACGGATTCTGTTTGGGTTTATGTGTTGCCGTCCCCAACTGTAAATTTAGGAAAGGATACCGTTTTGTTTTCTCAGGACACTTTGACTTTCTCAGCACCTTTGCAGCCAGGTTATTCTTATTTATGGAATACAGGTGACACAACAGCGTCGCTTACGCTAGATACAAAATGGGATACATTATATAATATCTCTGTTAAGATAACCAATCAAGCCGGGTGTATAGGTAAAGATACAGTTCATGTGACACTGCCTCCTAAAGATTCTGTTCCAAAGGTTTCTGTTTTTTTAGATACAGTGCTTTCCTGCAATGGGAACGAGGTAACGCTCAAAGCATCGTCTAATACAATTCAATTGTTTTGGTCATGGACTGGTCATGAAGTTACAACAGATTCAGGAAGTTTAACCTTGGCTCCGGCACAATCAGAAATGATTTATATTAAGGCCTGTAATAAATATGGATGCTCTCCACAAGATAGTATTTACGTACTTTTTGATATTCCCCCAACTGTTCACATAAGCCAGGATACTTCTATTTGTCTGGGCGATAGCGCTTACATCAAAGTTGCTGGCGGAAAATGGGTTCAATGGTTTGATAAAACGGATTCCATCTCAACATCGAATAATATTAAAACAAAACCTCTTCAAACTACTGTGTATTTTGTAGAAACGTGGAACCGAACGGGTTGTATTTCCAAAGACTCGGTAACAGTGGATGTAAAACCATTGCCTAACACCAAAATTTTATACGATACAAATCGTGTCTGCCAGGGGACGTTGGTAACCTTGACGTCTTCGGGAGCAGACACTTATCAATGGATTCCGCAGGACTCAGCAGGAAAAACGTTGCCCGTTGTAGTGAACGATACGGTGAAAGTTAGTTTAATAGGTACGAATGTGGAAGGCTGTACAACGACCGACAGTGTTGAATTATTTCCGATAAATCTTCCAAAAACAAAGATTTTATATGATACCAACTATGTGTGTCGAGGGACGTTGATAACCTTAACTGCATCGGGTGCAAATGCTTACGAATGGACCCCACAAAATGAGACAGCGCCAGCATTATCAGTTACAATAAATGACACTGTGAAAGTAAATTTAACAGGTACAAATAGCGAAGGCTGCTCTTCAACTGACAGTGTTGAAATATATCCATTAGCAGTTCCAAAGACAAAGATTTTGTACGATACAAACCGCGTTTGTCAGGGGACTATGGTAACCTTAACAGCTTCTGGAGCAGATACGTATCAATGGCTTCCGCAGGATACATCGGGATTAGCATTGCCTGTTACGTTAAACCGCAACATGAAAATTAATTTGGTCGGGTTTAATAGAGATGGTTGCTCATCTGTTGATAGTATAGAACTCTTTCCCATACCATTACCAAATGTCAGTTTCTCTGGATTGTTGGGGTTTTATTGCATGAATGAATTTCCCGTGACGCTAAAAGGGAGTCCTTCGGGAGGAATCTTTTCAGGTGATGGAATGGAAGGCAATGTTTTCTCTCCTTCAAAAGCAGGAACTGGATCTCATGAGATTACCTATTTTTATACTTCTAAACAGGGATGTACTTCAAAAGGCGTAAACTCGACTGTGATTTCAGTACCGGTTCCAGCCATTAAACTCTTTCCATCTGATACAACTTTGAAAAGTGGTGGTTTTGTGAGTTATGATGCGGGCACTGGTTTTACACATTATTATTGGACTACAGGGGATACAACCCGGGAAATTGAAGTTAATTATAATAGAGCTTTTTTAGGAGCAGATACGATTAAAGTTGAAGGGCTCATTGACAACTGTATTAGTGTTGGCGTTGCACTTTTGCGGTTTAGTAAATTAACCGGATTGTCAGAAAACCATATAAAATTGACTTCTGTATTTCCCAATCCAAATCATGGTCAATTCTTTATGAACTGTTCTGGTAGGGAAGCGTCTTTTATTATAAAGGTATATAGTTTTTCAGGAAAAACGGTTTTCGAAGAAAAATACCAAGCGATCAACGGTAATAACAAAATCAAATTTGATCTGTCAAAATTAAAGGTGGGGATCTATTTTGTATGTCTTTACGAGAAATTAGAAGCGACTGTTGCCGAAGTGATAATCCAATAAATTTTAAGACATTTGCAAAAATTATTAAAATAACCATAGATGAAAATTATAGGAATTGGAAATGCGCTTGTAGATGTGTTGACACAATTGGAAAGTGATGATCTTTTGTCTGAACTGAATCTTCCAAAAGGAAGCATGCAACTGGTAGATGCGGAGCGTTCAGCACAAATTCAGGAGAAAAGTAGAAACCTGTCCAAACAGATGGCTTCGGGCGGATCGGCTGCCAATACCATTCATGGCTTGGCAAAGTTGGGTATGGAAACGGCTTTTATAGGCTCCGTTGGAAAAGACGAAACCGGAACGTTTTTTGAGAAAGACTTGATGAACAGCCATATCAAACCGGTTCTTTTTCATACAGATTCTCCATCCGGTATTGCAAATGGAATGATTTCTAAAGATGGTGAACGCACTTTCGGTACTTTCTTAGGAGCTGCGCTGGATTTGTCAGCCGGACAGCTGAAACCTGAACATTTTAAGGATTACGATCTTTTACATGTTGAAGGATATCTTGTGCAAAATCACGAGCTGTTGGAAACCATTTTGAAACTTGCCAAAGAAAACGGATTACAAATATCATTGGATTTAGCCAGCTATAATGTGGTTGAAGATAATCTTGAATTTTTACGCAATATGGTGGAACGCTATGTTGATATTGTTTTTGCAAACGAAGAAGAAGCCAGAGCCTTTTCAGGAACTGAACCTGATAAAGCACTGGATGATCTTTCCAAATTGACAAATATTGCTGTAGTGAAAGTAGGTAGCAAGGGCTCATTTGTGAAACAGGACGATACAATCGTTGTTATTAAGCCGGTTAAAGCCAATCCCATTGATACAACTGGAGCGGGGGACTTGTATGCATCCGGTTTTCTTTATGGCTGGATGAATAATCTCGGATTTGAAAAAGCCGGTTTTATCGGGTCATTACTGGCTGGCACCGTGATAGAAGTAATGGGAGCAAAATTTGGAGAAGAAAAATGGGAAGAGATAAGAGATCAAATAAATTAAGCAGATTGTTATAATTCCAATTTATCCAATAATAAAAATCCCCGAGAGAACTCTCGGGGATTTTTATTAAAGACGTTTGCCTAAGGGCTTAATGTTGAATAATAATAATCTTGGCAATCCTTTCCCGTCCACTGGTTAGAGTAACAAAGTAAACGCCATTGGGCATCCCAATTGTTGACAGTCGTACTTCTTTAGAAATACTTGTATTCAAGTTAGTTGTCAACACCTTCACTCCGTAACGGTTGTATAATGAAACAACATAATTCTGATTGTAGTTGTTATTTACTTTCACCGTAACAAAATTAGTTGTCGGGTTAGGATATGCTGAAATCTTGGTCGGGGCCGCAATTGTAAAGTTTCTATCGCTGGAATCTGCCACACCAGTCAAAATATGACCGGTAATTTTAATTCTATAAGCTGTATCTGCTGTCTGGTTTGTGGGGATATTCCATGTATAGGCACTTGGAACCACATTTTTAACAATAGTATCTACAATATCTAAAACACCGGTACCATCATAATGCTCAAGAAGGATGTTGTACTTATCACCATTGAGCTGTGTCAGGTTCCCACTCCAGGAGATTAATACACCACTACCCTGGGTATAGGTTTCTCCACCATTAGGTTGTTGCACAGTAATTTGTCCTCCTGGAGGAGTATTTGTGATTGAGAAAGTTGTATCACTTTCATCAAATACAGTGGTATCAGCCATATTCAGTACCTTGATTTTATAAGTTGAATCATAAGGTATAGTATCTGAAATGGTCCATGTGTAACGGTTTTCCGTAACCATGGAATCCAAAACTGCATACAAAACATTCGCACGATAAAGTTCTATCTTGGCCGTATCGACGAAATTAGAAGACCAGGAAATCAAATTTGCGCTTCCCGGAGTCCAGTATTCTCCACCATTCGGTTGTTGAACAGTAATTGTTTCATTCGAAGCGTATTTTGTTAGCGAGAAAGTTGAGTCACTTACATCACTTATCGTGTTCTGTAAGCTACTTGCTACTTTGACTTTATACCCACTTCCAACTGGTAATGTATCAGAGATAGTCCATGCGTATGTACTTCCGTCAACACTAGAAGCAATCAGAGACGTGTCTGGCACAACTGTACCGGTTGTATCGATTAAGTATATATTCACCGATTCAGTCAGGTTATCAGTCCAGGATATAAGGTGAGCAGTACCTAATGTCCACTTCTCTCCTCTGTTAGGCTGGATAACATTAACAGTACCTCCCGGAATATAGGCAACAACCGAGAAGGTTGTGTCACTTTCATCGCTAACAGGCTGCAACGTGCTTGAAATCCTAACCTTGTAATTATCTTTTAAAGCCAAAGTATCTGGAATCAACCATGAATAAGTGCTTCCTGTAACATTGTGAGCAATAACCCGCACTGCTGTATCGGTAGTATTAATAAGATCTACATTCACAGCTTCGGAGAGATTATCAGTCCAGGAAACAAGGTGTTCCGTGCCACGTGCCCATTTGATACCCACTAAGTTTGGCTGGATAACCTTGATTTCTCCTCCAGGAACGAAAGCAACCACTGAGAAAGTAGTATCACTTCTATCCCAAACTGAAGTATCCACTGTATCGATCACTTTGATTCTATAACTTGTATCTATCGGTAAGGAATCCGGAACGGTCCATGTGTACCGATTGTTGGTAACACTGGAATCCAGAACACTGTATAGTGTGTCGGCATTATAGAGTTCCACTCTTACAGGATATGTAAAATTGCTATACCATGAAATCAGATGTTCAGTATGTGATGCCCATTTTTCACCGCCATTGGGTTGTACCAGTGTTATGTGTTGATTCAATGGGTATTTAAGAACGGCGAAAGTAGTATCGCTTCTATCCCAAATGGATGTATCTGCCGTATTGATCACTTTAACCCTGTAACTGGTGTCAACCGGTAATGAATCCGGAATGGTCCATGTATACCTGTTATCGGTATTGCTGGAATCCAGAACACTGTATAGTGTGTCGGAATGATAAAGTTCAACCTTGACTGGAGTTGTAAAGTTTTCGTACCATGAGATCAGATGAGACTGGCCATATGCCCACTGATCTCCGCCATTGGGTTGCACCAGTGTTATGTGTTGATTCAATGGGTGTGCCAAAACGGCGAAAGTAGTATCGCTTCTATCCCAAATGGATGTATCTGCCGTATTGATCACTTTAACGCGATAACTAGAATCAATAGGTATAGAATCTGGAACGGTCCATGTAAAACGATTATCGGTATTGCTGGAATCCAGAACACTGTATAGTGTGTCGGAATGATAAAGTTCAACCTTGACTGGATCTGTAAAGTTTTCTAGCCACGATATCAGGTGAGCTTCGCCAACTGCCCATTCTTCACCGCCATTGGGCTGTACAAGTGTAATGCTTTGCCCAAGAGGATGAGCCAGAATAGCAAAAGTGGTATCGCTACTATCTGCAATTGATGGATCCACTGTGCTGATTATTTTTACCTTATAACTTGAATCAATTGGCAAAGAATCAGGTATGGACCAGACATATCGATTATCAGTATTACTTGAATCCAGCACACTATAAAGTGTATCGGCATGGATTAGCTCCACTTTAATTGGATCTGTAAAGTTATCTGTCCATGAAATCAGATGCTGTTCATTCACGGCCCACTGCTCTCCACCATTCGGCTGAACAAGGGTTGTAGTTTGACCTAAAGGATGCGCAATGATTTTGAAAGATGCATCACTTGAATCATTAATGGATGTATCGGCAGTGTTAAATACTTTAATCTTGTAGGATGTATCAATAGGTATAGAATCAGAAATAGTCCAGGTATAACGGTTATCAGTTGCACTGGAATCCAAAACAGCATAAAGTGTATCTGCATGATAAAGTTTCACCATGACCGGATCCGTAAAATTATCTGTCCAAGAGATCAAATGAATGGTTTTTAGTGCCCACTTTTCTCCTCCATTTGGCTGAATAACTTTAATGGTCCCTCCTAATGGCGTGGCCAAAATCGAGAAGGAAGCATTGCTTGTATCAATAATTGTTGTGTCAGATGTGTTTAAAACCTTGATCTTATAGGATGTATCAGCAGTAATAGTATCTGGAATTGTCCACGCGAAACCGTTACCGCTTACACTGGATACTACAACACTATGGAAAGCACCTCCGTGCATTAATTCGATTTTGACCGGGCTGGAGAAATTGTCGTACCATGAAATCAGGTGTGATGTTTTTACGGCCCAGTTCTCTCCGCCATTGGGTTGTACCAATGTGACAGTTTTTGCCGGAGCTGTTGTGTCGCTGGAAGAGATGGAGTCAATTGCAAAATAATGAGCACTTGTGTCCGCAATAGCAGAATCTAGAGTATTAGAAACAGTTATTCTGTAGTTGGTATCACCTGGAATGGAATCTGCAATAGTCCATGCATATCCGCTGCCGTATGCATTTGTAGAAAGCACACTGTAAACACTGTCTTTATGCATCAATACCACCTTTACCGAATCCTGGAAATTATCGGACCAGGAGACTAAATGCTCAGTCCCCACTTTCCAATGAATTCCAGCATCAGTAGGCTGTAACAATGTAATGGCTCCACTTGCCGAGGTCGCCACTATCGAAAACAGAGAATCGCTTACAGCGTTTACACTGGTATCATGAATGCTTTCAACTTTTATGAGGCAAGAATCGGACAGCGTCTGTGAAGTAGGAATATCCCATGTAAAAGTAGAGCCTGATATAGAGTCGGCACCGGGAAGTGTTGTATAGTGCGCACCGCCATCAATACTAAGTCTAATGGCTGTTTTTGAGACATAGTTTGTCCAAGAAATCAGATGACTTGTCCCCACTGCCCATTTTTCTCCACCATTTGGTTGGATGATGGCATTAGAATCAGCAGGTTGAGTAGCTTTAAGTGAAAAGAAAGCATCACTTGTAGCACTGATACTTGTATTTGTAGTGCTGACAATCTTAATCATGCATTTGCTTGACGTATCCTGACTGGCAGGAATATTCCACGCCCAGATAGTGCCTGAAACAGAATGCGTAAGGGTATCATCAGTACCGCCCTGTGTGGTCAAAATAATCATTACTGGTTTCGTAAGATTATCTGTCCACGAAATTAAATGGGCCGTTCCGACAACCCACTGTTCTCCACCATTTGGCTGAATTACTTTTATGGATGGCGTTTGGCCTATTACGACCGAACTCGTTGCAAGAAGAAAAATCCCTAACAACAACGATGATCTTAGAAAGTAAAGAAGCTTTTTCATGATATTATGTTTTTGTATTTTTAGCTTTATTTCTCTGTTAAACACACATAGTCAAGTTGTTAATGTGCTAATGTATATTAATTATTTTGATAGATTTAGTTTGATTTCCTGATGCAATCACGGCAAAATAAATGCCATTGGATAATCCTTGCATATTTACTTTAAATCTGTGTTCCCCTTGATTCAGTTCTCCCGAATAAATGGTCTGAATTCTCTCTCCATCAAGGTTGTAAAGATATATCTGGATTGTTGCGCTATTTTTAAGATTAAAAATCATAGAAGTCATTCCCGGGGCTGGATTCGGCCCACAACTTAGTCCAGAAACATCACTCAGCATATCATGAATTCCCGCTGTTACGGATTTTGGATAGTAGGCATCAACATGATATCCTGTAAAGTAAGCCTGATCCAGATTGTAATTATAAGAAACTTGAATCACTCCATCCTGATTCTGGTCCCATGCTTGTCCGTTCCATGAATAATAATCTCCTAAAGTAGCATTGCCCCCCTGGTCGAAAACATATTGAGAAAGAGTTGTGTCTGCCCAGGAAGTACCTTTCCATTTTTGGGTCAAAGCCGATTCAATACCTCCGTACTGGTTATGATAGTACTGGCCTTTTTCACTGTTTACCCAAGCTCCATTCACCCATACTTCTCCCAAACCGGATGTTATATATCCCGAAGAATTGTAGGTATAAGTGTATTTTTCCGAGTTGGCCCATGCTGTATCACTCCAGAATTTTCCAATGTATGATAACATGTTATTAGCCAAATCATAGGAATGAGTTTCCTGATAGAAATTAGTCCATTGCTGGCGATTGCCATTTTCTATAGTGCTCGTGATCACATTTCCACTGGTATCGTATGTAAACGAATATTTCTGCTGGTTATCCCAAGTGGTATCATTCCAGATATATCTGTATGTTGTTGAAAGACGTCCAGTAGAATCATAAGCATATACTTCATAAGCTTTTACATCCCAACTGTTGCTATTCCACTCATTCTCATAATATGCCACTTTATTCCATTGAGAATCATAGCTATATACATTACTGTCCGTATTGATCCAATTTCCGTTTTGCCACATTTGTCCTGCAGTTGCAAGCAGGTTTCTGTTGGAGCTGTAAGTAAATATTTTTCTTGTAGTGTTTACCCAGGCGCCACTAACCCAGTTTCTCCATGTATCCATTAACAAGTCTCCTACCGAGTCGTACGTTGCAGAGTCCATAGTAGACATAACCCATACTCCATTTTTCTGATTCTGTGTTTGGGTAGCACTTCTGTTGCCAGTGTTAGTGTAAGTATAAATAGATCTCTGGGGATTATTCAAAACCGAATAGACGACAGCTGTATCGATTTTTATATTTTCAATTTCTGTTGATTTCAAAGAATGTTTTGAAGTGGAAAGTAACTGAGTATTCAGCCGCTCCATAAAATGCACTGGAAGAGGGATAGAAGTGAAATTTGCGTATTGTGATTGAAAGTTTTTTTTCTGGGCAGGGTATTCATTTTGAGCCTGAACTAATGGAAGTCCAAGAAATATCGCGAAAGAAAAGTATATAGTTGTTAAAATGTAAATTTTCTTCATCCTGTTTACAATTTCGTTTATAAAGCTCAGCTAATGAAAAAACAACTTTTTATCCAAAATATCTCTCTCAAATACCAGTCTCAAAAGGCACTTTTAAATCAATCAAAAAATAACAAAAACTTAGCAACTTTTTATCGGAAACAATGATCTCAAAACACGCTACTCTTTCCAGTCTTTAGTTATTATTCCTAAGCATTCTACTGCTCTAAGGAAAAGAGCATAAAGATACGTTAATTAATAATAATAAGCAAATTACAGATATTATTTTTTTATTTTAGACCAGATTGTTTGAATTTACTGGCTTTTAGAGACATTTGAAAGTTCTTTTTTATCTTTTATATAGAATTTGTCTAAATAATTAATCATTTAAAATGAAGTTTTATCCCAAAAAATACCAGTAAAGTTGAAAATTGTGTTTTTTGATCATATTTAACACTTTAGAAAGGTGTTAAACCGAAACAGATCAGGGCAAGATACGGTATTGTTTTTTAATCTTTCTAAATAACTTTCAGGATTTTAAAACTAATGGTTTTTTGCTACATTTGCGATCGTTCATTTTATGGGCGAAATTATTTATCACAAATCAATTACAAACTATTAAAAATCAATCTTATACACAAAACAGCAATCTTTGTTATAGGATTTTTTAATGTATAAAAATTTATAGCATATGAAGGTATATCAAGCTAGTGAAATCAGGAATGTGGCACTTATCGGCGGAGCTAAATCTGGAAAAACAACCTTGGCGGAGTCTATGTTGCTGGAAGGTAAAATGATAACCCGCAAAGGAAGTGTGGAAGACAAAAACACGGTTTCCGATTATCGGCCTATTGAACAGGAAAGAGAGCATTCGGTTCATTCTTCTTTATTGCATACAGTTTATGATGGCAAGAAGATCAATTTGTTAGATACTCCCGGATTTGCCGATTATGTTGGCGAAACCCTTGCTGCACTTAATGTGGCTGATACTGCGTTGCTGCTCATTAATGGACAGGCAGGTGTGGAGGCAACATCTGAAACAGCATGGAGACAAACCGTTGCTGCCAATAGCCCGGTAGTTTTTGTTGTGAACCAGCTTGATCATCAGATGGCTAATTTTACAGATGCTGTAAATTCTTTGACTGATTATTTTGGTGAAAAAGTTACCATTGTTCAGTATCCCGTAGATCCAGGCGAAAATTTCAGTACCATCATCGATTTGGTATTGATGAAACAATTGAAATATAAAGATGGCGGTGGAGAACCTGAAGTCTCTGATATTCCAGATTCCGAGAAAGACCGTGCTACTGAGTTGCACTTAAAACTTATTGAAAATGCTGCTGAAGGTGCTGAAAAACTCATGGAAAAATATTTCGAGAATGACACTCTCACGATCGAAGAAATGCGCGAAGGCTTGCGGTTAGGACTGATCACACGCACAATTTTCCCGGTAATGGTTGCCACAGCAAAACACGGTGTTGGTGTTACGAGGCTTTTGGATTTTATCTGCAAATCATGTCCTGCACCTACAGATATGCCAGCGCGCAAAACGGTTGACGAATTGGAATTTAAATGCAGCTCAAGTGATTCGGCTTCTCTGTTTGTTTTCAAAACTTCTATCGAACAGCATTTGGGAGAGGTTTCCTTCTTTAAAGTTTACGGGGGTAAAATTAAAGAAGGAATGGATATGATCGATGTCAGAACCAGGGACAAACAAAGGATTACCCAACTGTTTGTTTTGAACGGTAAAGGCCGTGAAAAGGTTGAAGAAGTAGTAGCCGGGGATATCGCAACGACGATCAAATTGAAAGATGTTCTGACAGGAGATACGCTGATGGATCCAAAAAAGGCAGATGGCGGATTCCAGCCGTTCACTATACCGGAACCTTTGTACACTGTGGCCATCAAACCTGTTAACTCTACTGATGATGAAAAAATGGGTGCTATTCTCAACGAACTTCACAGAACTGACCCGAGTCTTGGGGTTACTTATTCACGTGAGTTGAAACAGCAACTGATTCTAAGTCAGGGTGAATTTCATGTAAATACTGTTAAATGGTATTTGAATAAAGCCAATAATCTGGAAGTAGAACTCAGTGTCCCGAAAGTGCCTTACCGTGAAACAATTACAAAAATTGCAAATGCGAGTTATCGGCATAAAAAACAGTCAGGTGGTTCTGGACAGTTTGGTGAAGTGTATTTGAGGATTCAGCCTTATGTGGAAGATTACAAAAAACCCACTGATTTCCCTGTCAGGGGAACAGATGTTCATGACCTGCCCTGGGGTGGAAAGCTGATCTTTCATAATTGTGTTGTCGGTGGTGCGATTGATGCACGTTTCATGCCGGCAATTTTGAAAGGGGTTATGGAAAGAATGAATGAGGGCCCGTTAACCGGTTCTTATGCTCGCGATATTGTTGTTTACGTTTATGACGGAAAAATGCATCCGGTTGATTCCAACGAAATTTCATTTAAACTGGCAGGACGTTTTGCATTCAGCCATGCATTTAAAGAAGCAGGCCCGAAAATTATGGAACCAATTTACAATGTTGAAATTATGGTGCCTGAAGAGGCCATGGGTTCTGTTATGACTGACCTCCAGGGGCGCAGGGGAATGATCATGGGTATGGAAAGTGCCGGTAAAAACCAGGTTATCCGTGCAAAAATTCCTGGAGCGGAGCTTTCCAGATATGCTACATCGCTTAGCTCAATTACTTCGGGGCGTGGTGTTTTCAGTATGAAATTCGGTCAATATCAGCAAGTTCCTGCCGATGTTCAGGAAAAACTGTTGAAAGAATACGAAGAATCTCAGGAAGAGGAAGAAGATTAATAGTTTGCTTTCGGAGATTAAATAAAAGAGCCGGGGTTTGAAAAACCCCGGCTCTTTTATTACGATTAGATTTATCTTTTCAACAGTTTTCGTGTAAAACTCAAATGGCGATTTTCATCCGTAAATCTGACGATGTACATACCTGTTGGCAGATTGCTGATATCTATCGAAAAATTGGACAAACCCCTTTCGGGAAGGAAATTTTTCATCATCCTTCTTTGCCCAAGAATGGAATAAATTTCGACGGTCAAAGGTGTCGTTTTCACAGAATTCACTGTGAAGTCAAAATTGTTCCCCACGGGATTAACAAAATGAAAGTTATCAAAATTGACATCGGTCATTGAATTAATCCCAAGCGGTTCGTCAACAAGTAATTTCATGGTAACAGGCAAATGATCTGAATTCTTATAAAGCGCATTTAGAACATTTGGAGGAACAGTCATGTCAGCAGGCTCATCGTTGAGTGCCATATTGAAATGTTTCCCATCCTGACCTACTGCATAATAAGTTCCCGGAATGTATTTAATTTTAT